>Ga0307515_10020268_pt1 | contig 11876 bp, 1 predicted proteins | sample 17_EM_MG_FD_194513 | JGI IMG/M metagenome (GOLD analysis project Ga0307515, IMG submission 194513) | Populus trichocarpa ectomycorrhiza microbial communities from riparian zone in the Pacific Northwest, United States - 17_EM | ecosystem: Host-associated > Plants > Roots > Unclassified | place...
ATATATACATGAGGAAGGTATAGATAATGAGATAAGAAAGGAGCAATTGACCGAGTCATCGACCGAGTCAGTGGTCGAGTCGGTGGCTCGAGTCGGTGAACGAGTCAAGGTGAGCGAGTCGTTGAGTAAGTTAAGAGTAGGCTCACCAGAGCACCAGTAGTCGGTTACAGCTTTACTACTAGCTCCCTTTAGTTCTATAGGCCTCTACTTTTCCTAACTAATAACTACTTAATCCTATTATACTTAGCTTATTCTTTAGCTAATACCTAGTTCGCTTTTTATCTTTAATATACTATAGACACGTATTCTCTAGGCATTTCTACTACTACTATCTATCTAAGCATTCTTCCGTAAGGAATCTTCCTAGTTAAAATATTAAGTCTCCTTCCTCTTAAACTTCTGCCAGATGCTAGCCGTGTATATACTTAGTATTCTTATACTATTATTTATCTGGCGCCTAATATATCCTTATAGAGTATTTCTAATTCTTTTTTTTATATAGATTTTTGTGCATTTTATATATATTATCTATATATGTAATCTATAATAGCGTATAGTATACTAGGTGCTTTAGGTTAACTCTTAACTCGTCTTTATTTTTAAGTTTAAACTATTACCGTGTTAATCTAAATGTTACGACTTTATTTATGGGTACTAAGATATATCTCTTACTCCTTTAGTCCTCTAATTATTCCTCTAGATCCTTTAACGTTATAATTAAGGCTCCTTTAATATAAGTTATAGCCTTCTCTATAATTAGGTGGTTTTAGATAACTCGTTTGTCTAACTATATATAAAAATCTTCCTACTTATCGTTGTATCGTTGCCTATACTACTTTTAGTATAGCTACTAGAGTGTATACGGCTTGTTTATAAGGAAGTATCTTTTTATTACTATATTATAATAGCCTTTTATATATCGTTCTTTAAATCTAGTAGGGATCCCTAAATCCTCTTCGTTCTCTAATTTAGTAAGCTATTTAGCTCTTAGTATGCCTACTCTAGGCCTATTAGTAATTCTTTACACTAGTACTCTGTCCCTTATATGGCCTAGTATACTAGATCTCTTATCTAGTTTCTATTCTTATTATACAATAATTCTCTATCTAAATTCTTCTATGGTTTCTTTTAGTTTGTGTCTTATAGATAGATTTTTAAAGTCTTCTTACTTCTTAATCTTAGTTTGTTTAATAGTCCTTATCTATATTTAGAAATCTTAGTCCTATAGGATTCTTAATCCTAAGCTTGCTTCTATCTTAAGCTTTACCCTAACCTTAGTCTAATTAGGCTTTACTGGTGTTCTTATCTTATCTTAAAAGTCTTAAATCTTATTTATCTTGTCTTAAGAATCTTATATCTTTAGGAAGCTTCGTCCTAAGCTTATTTATATATTACTAAACTAAGTTATTACTCTACTCTATCGGTTATTGTCTATTATAGGTCCTTAAGCTTACCTTATCTCATTCTAAGAATTTTAATCGTCTTGCATCTTGTCTTAAGAATCTTAAGCCTTTAGCCTTTAGCCTTTATTAAGTACCGAAATAATTTACTATCTTACTTCTCTTACGTCTTATAAAGCGATAGATATTATATCTAGTAGGGTCCTAATCCCTACTAATATTCCCTACTCTATAGTGGAATTATCTTCTGCCTCTAGTATAATATCTCTAAGGTTTATATACTCCCAGTAAGCTACTCTTATTACCTCGTCGTTATAGAATATTTCGCCTACGTTAAAGTTATTGTCCTTAATATCCGATCTACGAACTGGTTTATTGGTTCCTCTAAACTCTACTAATTTTGGCTCCTATAGCCAGTAGCTTACGCCATACTTAGCGTCCTTATAAATTTGGTATGCGTTGTTATAGTAAAACGCGAAACTGTTAATTAAACATTCTTTTATTCCTTATAGTATACTATTATCCCTCTATATATATATGTCTTCTACTAGTCTCGTTCCTTTTACTATATAGTAACTCTAACTATTTTTATAGTCTTTAACGTAATAACCTTATTTCCCGCAATTTATATAAGCTCCTTTTTTAAACCATTTTTTCTATTATAGAGTCTGCCTGAATATCTTCTGCTACTAAGATCCCTAGTTTAGCCTCTACTTTTTAGACCTTTAATTACCTAATCCTTATCCTCTAGGTTTCTATAGTCGTTTATTCTATTTTTTATTTTCTTTAGTACTACTTAGGTCTATTAGCTCTGCGCTATACTATAGTTTCTAACTTTAGCTTTATTATTGCGTGCTCTGCGCCTTATATAACTATAAAACTCTATCCTAACTCTTCTTAGTCTACTCTCTTTAGTAGATCCTATTATTAATCTTAATTACTTAATTAATTAAAATTTTAAGAGTGTCCGCATCTTTTATTAGAATAATTATATCCTAGACTTTTACCTTAAGTCCTTATTTATACTATACTATAAGCGCCTTATTATTCCATTTAACTTATATTACTAACGTTTAAAACTGCGTCGTATACTTAATTACTAAAGTTCTCTATACTAGGTTTTAAAGCTTTCTTTTTACTATTATAGTTGCCTCTAGGTCTTTAAATATTTACATTAATTATTCTATAAACCTATTTTAACTTAAGAATATGTACCTAACCTCCTAGTTGGTGGTTGTTATACCGTGTTTTTATATTTCCGTAAGGTAAGATTTAAACTACTTAAGTGCCCTTTCCGTTAAGAATAATCCTATATAAGCGACTTAATCTATAGGCGTTCCTAGTTTAACTCCCTCTTATATAACCTTAAAGTGCATTTATATAAGGAATCCCTTAAGCTTCGACTTTTTTCCTAAAAATCGCTTAATTAAGGGTAACTTAACCTTAGCTACTCCGATCCCACTAATCCTTTCTTTAAGTATTTTATTATTATCTGTTAATTGGTCAACTATTTCTTATAACTGTCCAACGGTAACTAACTAAGAGTTAGTATCTTCTGCTATACTAGTATCGTTACCTAATCTTAATATAGTTGCTGCCGTTAACGGTATTATAGCTAGTGCTTTTAGTAGCATGTTGTTTAACTTTATTAATACTATAACCTTAGTAGTAAATATATAATAAAGCCTTGTAGTAGGTACTACGGTAAACTTATTAATAGGCTAGGTATATAGGTAAATAAGAAGTTAATAACGTAATAATAACTAGTGGAGTAGTTGCCTAATAGATTAACTCTAATTATATTCTAAGATTTACTATAAAGGAGAGAACTATTTAAGTAAGGACTGTAGTCCTTTAAATACACAACCATACTCCTAAGAAATCCCCTTCATACGTAATGTACGTGTACTATATTTACTTTATTACGGATTATATAGATTATATAGATTATATAGATTATATTATATAATCTTAGTTACTATTCCTCATTATATAGTTTTACCGGCTCTATTTTAGACCGTGCTTAAATTAACTAACTAGCTTCTTCTAACTCTTCTCTAAGTAGTTGTAATATTGTACTTAAAGCGTCCGTAATATTAATTAGTTATTTAAAGAGACTTATCTTTTAAGATTTAGTATATGCTTTTAAATCTAATAGTCCTATACTATATATTTAGCATAGCTTTACTACCTAGTAAATAGGGACATTTTATAATAGCAATTATAGCTATTATACGATTATTAAGAACGTTTATAACGTTAACCTTTAATACTATAGTATTATTTAGGTATAATTTAACCTATATACGTCTTTAATTAACGTCTTAATTACCTTCCTCTAGCTATATACTAAGTTTTTATAAGAAAGTAATAGTTAGATAATATATACTTATATTTCCTTTTTTAAAATAACGCTATTATAACGGAGTTATATTAGTAAGGTTGCGGCTATTTACTAAAAGGGTATTAGACAGTAAAGTATAAGGATACCTTTACTTATTAAGCTATTCCTTTTCCTTAATACCTTACTTTCCCATTATTAACCTTCGTCTAATTTAAACGTATCTTTAATATATTATTAAAAATTTCTTTTTTTTAATATTAATTTAATATACCTCTTTATTCTCCTACTAACTACTCTTTTAAGTAAATTATATAGCGTATTTTAGCCCTACCTTTGCATATAAAACCCTAACTCCCGCTAACCCGTAACTAGTACTAGTCCTACCTAAATAATTTTACCTATATATCTTTAAAAGACTAAAAATCTAATAATAGGATTCTGGAGGCTTATAATAAGATATACTACGTTTAATCTAATACCTTTAGTCCTTATAATTAATATATACGTATTAAGAGCGGTAGTTATATTAAGATAAGCTTTTCTACTTTTAATAGATTTCTATTATTAACTTTAAGCTTTAATAGCCTAGGCCTAAGTAGTAACGTTCCTTTAATATCTTTAACTACTATATTGCCTAGGCTCTTTCTTATTTTAGCGTAAATACTAAATAACTTAGTTAAATTTAAGATTATACTACAGCTATTTATACTGCCTATAATTCCTAGTAAGCTAGCTAGTAACGCCTAATATAAGAGTAAGGTTAGTATACTAAGAATAGGGTGTAGGATAGGGGTAATAAGAAGAAGGTTGCTATCTATTATAGGAAAAAGTTTACGTATATATATTAAGTTTTAAAAGAGTATAATATAATATGTTATTAGGTAGATTACCCTTTAGGTACCTAGTAGATAGGTAATTAATAGTTACCGTAGTAAGGTCTTAGTATTTTTAGACTATACTAGCTAGCTAATATCTCTATTTATTTTAGGCTTAAGCGTATCTTTATTAACTAGAAGCTTACGCCGTAAGAGCTTTATTAGTATTAGTTTGGACCTAATATTAGTATTAAGCGTTTAAGGATCTCTGCCCTAGCTATACCTTATTATCCTACCCCTATTTTTATACCTACTTATACCTTTGCTAAAGGGTCTAGATCCTATTCTTATTAGCTATTACTTAGTAGCATAATAGATACTAATCCTGCTCCTAAGGATAAGGTATAGTAGTGTTACGGGACGTGGGCAGTGGCTATAGAGCGTATGTATTTAAGGAGTCTATAAGACATTACGCAATTAATCATAAGGGTTGAGGGCGTAAGGAGGTGATATACCTACGCATAGCTGATATAAGCTATACGCGAGGTGTATATAAGAGCACGGGGTTCTCCTATAGAGGCCCCTGTAGTAGGGTTCTATAATATTAACCCCCCTCCTATAGAGGCGGAGCTCTAGCGACGCTGTGGTTACTATATATATATATAAAAGGGACACTTAAGGTATAGAAAAAAAGAAAGGGGGGTATTACTAAAGGCTTAAAACAATATTATATAATAAGGCTTGGCATCTAAGAATCTGACTAATTAGATAACTTTAACCACTAGTCGAAGTTCCTAGACATCTTAACGATATTCTGGTTACGTAATCGTACTTTACCGCAATCAAACGGTAATTTAACGGCAATTTGCCCTTATATAGCAATATATAGCGGTTTAACTCTATAAGGGCTTCTATAGAGGATTAGGTATAAAATCTCTGCTTAGGCCCGGTTTCTATAGGTTCGCGTAGTAAAAGTCGCTAATTAAATCCTTTATATTTTTAAAGTCTTCCTATAGTTGCTATTCTAGCTAATCTATATTAAATCCTATATATATAGCTCTGTAGTAAAACCGTCGTCCTCTACCTTTACTAAAGTATTTAGAGTTAATAATTCGTTTAACAGTCCACTCCTTATAGTTCTTATCTTTATTCTTATCTCGGATTAGTACTAGTAGGGGTTTAGGCTATATCTACCCTAATAAGGGGTTAGGCTAATGGAGGTATAGTAGCTATAGGTAAAATATAGGCTATATCCCATAGGTGGCTAAGGCAGGTAGGAGTTCTAGCTTATATACGGCTCCCCTATTAATAACTTATTTAATTAGATAGGGGCTAAGGTTCTTATAATTAAGTAACTTTATAGGCCTTTATATAGAGATATTACGTGTATCTAGCTATACCTAGTCGCTAACATATATCTCCGGTAGTGGCGTTCTATAATAGTTAGCAAAGTAAGCCTACTTTACTTAAGCCTAGGCCATTTCTCCCTTATAGTAGTTAAGTAGATTTTTTATACGGTCTATATACTAGTTGGTAAGTAGCATCTTAAGGCGTTTTTTATATAGTAGTTTCTTATTAATAGGTTCTGGTGGCTCTATACTAGATTAGGGGTAATAACCCTTATTTATAAAGAACGGGGTAAGTCCTATAGTAGTTAAGATATAATTATTTGCTATAAATTTACCTAGTAAGAGGTAATCTACCTATTTATCTTAACTATAGGCAACTACCTGTTGTATATACGCTTTTATACTAGTATTAGCGTTTTCTAGTTACCTAGCAGTTTTATAGTAAAAGGATGTAGATATCTTAATAGAGATGCTAAAGTATTAGTAGATTCGTCTCTATATATTAGAGTTAAATTATATACCTTAGTCGGATGTAATTAAGTTAGGTAACCTATATAGTTAGTAAACTTTATAAAAAAAGGCGTTAGTAACGTCGCTAACGGCTACACCTTCGGTTAAGACGTAGTGGCGCTCTTTTATAAGTTAGCATATTATTATAAGGATATTCTTATAGGTACGGCCGTATTATTTATAGGGTAATAGGTTAATAATAAAATCTATAGTAATATCTGCCCATTGTTATATAGGTACTAGTAGGGGGTATAGTAGTCCTTAGTACTTTATATTAAAGGCCTTAGCGCGCTTATAACTATAATAGGCGCCTATAAAGCATTTAACTAAGTTTATTATTTTTAGCTAGAAGTAGTATTAGCTAAGGAGCTTATAGGTTCCTCCTTTACCTAGGTAGCCGCTTAATTAAAGGTTATAGGCTATTTAGATTAGTTACTATTATAGATTTTCTAAGTTAGGGATAAATAGGCGACCTCTATAATAGAGCCTGTTCTTTTTTACTTTTAAGGTTGCTATATTAATCTAGCCTAAGCTTTAAAGGTTAGTAGGTAGTATATAGGCGCTAGCGGTCTTTACGGCGATAAGTTAATATAGTAGTAGGTTAATAGAGGTATTATATGCTGTAGTAATAAGCTTATTAATTTTAGAAGGTAACTTTAGTTCTATAGTATAAAGCTAAGGTATAGTTAGCTTTATTATAGGTAGTATACCTAGGGCTAAATTTTATACTTTTAGGATTATCTATTATTAGAACTAATTATAGGGGTTATCTTTAAACTAAGGAAGGCCTTATAAGCGGCGTATTAGGCTATTAGGTTTAGTACCTTATACTCCTAGTTTATATATAATTTTAAAGTTAAAATTAGAGAGGAACTCGTTCTAATATACCTAGCGTTAGTTTAGCTACTTTATAGTTATAAAGTACTTAAAGTTGCAATAGTCCGTAAGGACTTTAGTTAGCTAGTTAAGCTCTACTAAAAAGAGTTCTAGTTAAAATTCTTTAAACGTTTATATAATTATAAGGAGTTCTTTATTATAGATTTTATAGTTATACTCTTATAGTATAAGCTTAGATAAGTAAAATGCAACTAGGTAAAGGAAACCGTTATTACCTATTTAAAAGAGGATGCCTGCATTAATATGGTTTAAGGAGTTAGTTTTAAAATAGAGTTATTATCCTAGTATAAAGTAAGCTAGGATAGGTGCTTTAGTAAAGGCATTTTTAAGGTCTTAAAATACCTTCTTATATTTAGGCGTCTAGGTAAAGCGTAGGTGCGTTTTTTTTCCTTTTATAGAAAGGCCCTTTATTCGCATTATTGCTATAAGTAGTACTACTACGCTTAAGAAGTTATATATAAATTTCTAATAGAAGTTAGCAAAACTAAGAAAGGCTTATACGTCCTTAATACAGTTAGGGGCTTACTATTTAGTAATTATATATACTTTCTTAGGGTCTATATAGACACCCTTAGTAGTAATAATTAGTTTAAGGTATTTTATTTCTATAACTAAGAATTCGCATTTCTTTAAATTAATATAAAGTCCTATGTCCCTAAGGCGCTACAGGACCTTTTAAACGTGTTTGGTATACTTAAAAAGGTTATTACTATAAATAAGTATATCGTCTAGGTACGCAGAGTAGAAGTTATTAAGGTAGTCCTATAAGGCGTTATTAATATAGTTTTAAAAGGTGCCTAGGCCATTATATACGCTAAAGGGTATAATAGTATATTTAAATTAGCTAAAGCGCAATATAAATGCGGTTTTCTATTTATTACCTTCCTATATTTAGAGATAGTTAAAGGCAGTAATAATATTAAGCTTAGTATAGATTTTGGCTTAATTAAGCCGCTTAAGGGTCTTATATATAAGCGGTATTAGGTATTAGTTTTTAATTATAATAGCGTTAAGTCCTCTATAGTTAGTATAGAATTAAATACCTCTTTCTAGTTTTTTAGTAAAAAGAATAAGGGCGGCTGCTAGTAATATGCTAGGACAAATAAATCCTTTATTAAGGTACTTGTTAATATACTTTTTTATAACTAAAAGTTTATCTTTTAATATTAATAGTATAGTTATTAGGTTAATATAGGGGGAGTATATCTACGCCCTTTTATAAGTATATATTAGTAAAGTTATAATACCTCTTAGGGAGGAGCTTACGGAGTTCTTTATTAGTAAGTCCTTTTTTAAGCTTTATAAACTTCTTAAAGTTTAAAGGTAAAAGTCCGTAGAGTTCTATAGGGGTATTATCTTTTAGAAGGTTAACTATATTTATCCTATTACTATAAAAGACATAGTCCTATTCTTTATTAAGCTTATATAATTATAATTAGGAAGCTATAGTAACAGTTTAGCCTTTTTATATACTATATTATAGAAGGACAGAGCACTTATATAGAGGTAGTTAGTTATAGGTAGGGTAATAAGGGTTTTTATAGGTTAATATCCTAGGGAGTAAATAGAGGCGGCTAGGCTATGCCCTAGGTAAGTCTCTTTATAGTATTTAAAGTTAAAGGTTACTTCTCTCTTTTTCTAGTTAATGGCGGGGTTATATTATTTAAGCTAGTTCATTCTAAGGATAATAGGGTAGTTGGTAAGTAGTATAATATAGGCCTAGAGTTTTTCCTAGTGCCTATTTATATCTAGGTAAAGTTATACTATATAGGTAATCTTCTATACAGTATAACTACCGTTAGTAAGTTATAGGGCGCGGGCTTTAGTAAGGGGTAAGGTAGGTAGCTTATAAGTATATATAAATTAGGTATTTATAAATTTATTAATAGCTCTGTAATTAATTATAGAACGGCTTTTATATTATTTTTTAGCAGTAGTTCCTATTATAGGTAAAACTATCTATTTCTATCTATTTATCTTTATTAAGTTATTTATTAAGTAAGCTAATATATAGATACCTCCGTTATTAGGGCGTCCTAACCTATAACTTAAAGCTAGGACTTAGCGTTTTCCGCTTCCGTATCCGACTCTACTACTATTACTATATTTTTATTTTATATAGTAGTAGTATATAGCAATATATTTAGTATTCGGGGTATTAGGCTAGGTATTAGGCGACGGCTACTAAACCTAGCCATTAGGCAGTTTAGGTTATTATAATAGTAGCCTTCTTAATAGTATCTATAGTAGCGTTCTAGTTTTTAGAGTAGCTTGCGCTCTCTATCTAGGAGTTTTATAGGAAGGTTAGTATAGAGAAATCAATATTAGCTCTAGTAGTACTTAAGGTAGTAGGCGTTAATAGCTTAGTATATATAGGTTTAGTAGGCCTAGAAGGCTTCTATAGAGAGGTCTTTAAATAAGGGTTAGCAGTAGTAATCTAATTTAGTTACTATTTAATCTTCTATAGAGCTGCTACTATATTATAAACATTGTTATAGTTATGGCTGGCGGCTGCGTAACTAAGGCAATAAGTAACTTTTTTAAGGAGGTCCTTTTAGTCTTCGGTATTATCTTAGGTAAGAGCTCCAGTATATTCCTAGAATTTAATATAAAATTTATTAAATAATTTAGTAGGGTTTATTTTTAGGGTATATAGTTTAGCTTAGCTAATAGCTAATAGGTTATAGTCGCGGTATATTAGGTTAAGATTATTAAGGACTTTTTAATAGGACTACTACTTCTAGGGGCTATTAGTCTCCTATTAGGCGAAGAGTCTATTAAATAGTATACTATTTATTCGCCTAATAATATAACTAATCTTAATATCTTCTGTAGGAAAAAGGTAGGCGCTCTAGGTTAGTTTTTTTTACGGATTTATATCTTCTAGTAGCTATATTCCTTACGGTCTCCCTAAAAACTAAGGGATTAGGGTAATATATATTAGACCCTACGGTAATAGCTTAGGTTTAATTATTATAGCTTTTATTATTACTGCTTTAGTAGGGGTTCCTATTAGGTAAGGCTGCTTAGCACTAACCCTCTATTAAGTGTTAAGTAGGTAAAGTTGCCAGGGGCGTAAAAACTTAGATGGCGTTATATATAGTAAAGAGGTGTCTAGCGTTATTACAAATATACTTATTAAGCTAAAATTATAGGTACTTAATTATACCGTCTTTTTTAGTAACTATAGCAATAAGTATAATCTCAGCCTTCTTTAACCGTTAGATGTCGCGTTTAGATACATAAAGGTCATCTTTGATCTCTTAGCATATATTATTAGCGAGCGCCTTACAAGCTTATAGGTCTTAGATAATATCGCGATCTTAGGTAATATGCATTTTAGCTTATATAAGCTTTAGGTAGTAGTTCTGTAGAAGGCGGTAGTATTTATTAGGTTCTTATGCTACCTTTTTTATAAATATTTTAGCGTCTTATATTTTAATTTTAATGGGTAATAGCTCTTCCGCTTACTTATCTATAGTTATATAATTAATAAAAAATAAGATATTATTAATATCTACCTCACTAAGGTCGTTATAATCTTTTAAGCCACTAGGCTTCCCCTTAGGGGTTAAGGCTAGGGCTAATAAGTCGAATTCTCCTAGGGTTAATCGGCGGCATAGGTTAAGTATAGATATTAGATTATTCTTTAGGTTTAATATAGTAGCTAGTAAGGAATATTGTCTTACTATTATAGGTTCCTTAGAAGTATAGAGTAGGGTAACTTATAGATACGCTGCTTCTAGCAGCGCCTACGGTATTATAAAGACGTAGAATTAGTCATAGGCTAAGTATTAGTAGTAAAAAAGGCGCAATATAATGTTATGGGATACGGGTAGTGGCTATAGAGCGTATATATTAGAGGAGTCTATAAGACGTTGCGCAATCAATCGTAAGGGTTAAGGGCGTAAGGAGGTGATATACCTACGCGTAGCTAATATAAGCTGTACGTGAGGTATATGTAAGAGCACGGGGTTCTCCTATAGAGGCCCCTACGGTGGGATTCCGTAACAAATAGCTTTTTAAATTAGGTGTTTAGGATTTATTCTTATACATAGTAGTAATTAAGGACCTTAATTAGGTACTTAAAAAGGCCTTAAAAGGCTTTTAGAAAGGGCCTAGGAGCCCTAGAAATAATATTCCTAATATAAATAAATAAATAGGAATGCAATTCTAGCAAAATGCCCTATTAACTCTATACTATATACGTAAAAAGGCTAAGGACCTATCCTACCTTAGGTTATAGCCCTATCCCTATAGTTTCTAAAACCTATCCATTCTATATCTATTTAACTAATTTACTCTTTTTACAAGCTTTTTTTATAGGTTGCGATAACACTATAGTATTAGAGCGCTTTTTATAATTTATAGATTATAGACCTTAGTCCTAATATTCTTTTAGAATATCTTTATAATAATTAAAGTAATCCTCTAGTTCCTATATAGAGTCCTTAATAGGCTAGCCTAGCTATTTAACTTTAAATTAAAGCTTACTCTTAATAGACTTATAGTATAGTATAGCTTTAACCTTATACCGCTCGCCTACTACCTTAGGGTCTTT
>Ga0307515_10020270_pt1 | contig 11875 bp, 8 predicted proteins | sample 17_EM_MG_FD_194513 | JGI IMG/M metagenome (GOLD analysis project Ga0307515, IMG submission 194513) | Populus trichocarpa ectomycorrhiza microbial communities from riparian zone in the Pacific Northwest, United States - 17_EM | ecosystem: Host-associated > Plants > Roots > Unclassified | place...
CCAGTCATCCACCCGGGCATCGCCTCGCCGTCCACAACCCCGCGCTCCACCAGCTGCCGAATCCCCGCAAACACATGCGCGCCCTGGAACGAGATCCGCACGTCCGGACACCACGCCGCGCCCTCCACACCCGCACCCGCACCCGCACCTGCATCCCCACCAGCAGCGCCGCGCCGGCCCTCCGACCGATCCAGCACCGAGGCACGGGAGCGGCGGGGGCGCTTCGACGGCTGTTTAGCGGGCTGGGACGGAGCCGGATCTAGAGCTGGGAGTGCTTGCGCGGCCACTGCTGCTGCGGTGGCGGCGGCGACAGGGGCAGGAAGTGCGGGAAACGCGTCGTCGATGCGGACGTCGAAGCGCTCGATGCCCTGGCCGTCGCCCTGGCGCGCGGAGCGCCCGAAGCGGCCTGCCGCGACCTGCTTGCGGCGCTTCGAGGTGGGCGAGTCGGGGGTGTGGGGCGCGCGTTTGCGGGACGGGGGCTGCGGGGCGGCTGGAGCGGCGTTTTCCTTGTTGGCGGTTGCGGCTGCGGCTGCGTCGGCGGAGGAAGGGGAGGAGAGCGTGTCGGGCCCGCCAAGCGCGAAGTCCAGTGCGTTCGGGGTGAGGCTGTTGGCGGCGAAGATGCTCCAGCCGCCTGCGGCGGCGTTGCTGCGGCCGGGCCCGCGGAGGGTGAGGAGTGTGGAGAGGGAGCGCGCGGAGAGCGAGGTCGGTTGGAGGGTGTAGCGCGCCGCGGGCTTAGAGAGGGCCTTGGGCACGGCGTCGAGGACTACTTTGCGCAGGCTACGGCCTTCTACCCCGACGGCCTGGCCGAGGCTAGTGGCGGTGGAGACGTAGGTGAAGGGGGAGCCGTCTGGGAAGACGAGGAAGATGGATTTGGAGCCGTCGCTGCTGTAGCTGCTGTGAGGCGTGATGAGGGTGTCGTGGAGGGATTTTTCGGTGCTGTATGGCGAGTCGTGGATGTAGACGCGGAGGAGGGTGAGGGGCATGGAGTTGATGCGGGTGAGGTAGTAGTGCGCTTTAACTAAGGGAGACACCTCATGCACGAGGTTGAGGAGGAAGGTCTGCGTGTGGAAGCGGGGAAGGTGGTTTGCGGAGTTGTCCATCTCCAGGTCCTTGCTCCTCCTCTTGGAGTTCTCGATCTTGGCCAGCCGTTGAGCGCTCCATCGTAGTGATGTCGGGTGGTCGAGCAGATATTGGATTTCCGCCATGGCAAGTTGGTATAATGACAGTCCATGCCTCCAATCGCCTTCCAGTATCCGCTCTGCAACCTCTTTTCGGCCGCCTTTACGGCCTTGAAGTTCCTCGTATATCTCTTGCAGTTCCTCGCAGCTCTGTGCTGGGTCGTAAGGGGCGTCATCGATGTCGGCGTCTCCAAGGCTGTAGTCGGCGGTGAGGTATGGTTCGCAAAAGGCGCGGTGCTTCTTGTGAAGCCATTGAAGGGCTAGAGATATCAAGGATTGTCGTGAGAGCCTAGATATTGTCCGGGAGACCTCTGGGTTTGTTGACGGTAGACGGTGACCGTGAGGAAGTGCGCCATTAGTGGGCACAGATAATTGCGCGCGGGGAGCCATTGTTCTTGGTTGCAATAGCTCGAGTATACGGGAGAGTTAGCATGAGCGACTGTTTTGGCACATTGTTTTGGATGACGAGGTTATTCGCGGCCCTACAGACGCGTCGTTAAACGCCAAAGCAGGTGTTTAAGTGATTAGGTGATTACCTAGGTGGTTTGGCGTACTTTTAATGCTTGGCATAAAAAGTCACCGCCCGCTAAAATAAGTTGACGATTTAAACGCAGTACTTTAAGTTAGCCTTTATAATTTAATTACTTTATATAATTATATCATCGGGAAAATATTCGCAGGATGAGATTCAAGTAGACTTTGTTTAGCGCGTTTCGCGTAATTGACATGCAAATTGACCAACTCGACACGCAATTGACCAACTTGACACATTCAAAAGTTAAATAACACGCAGTTGACCTACTTGACATATTTAAAAGTTAAATAACACGCAGTTAACCTACTTAACAACTTTAAAAGCTAACTGTATATTCCTTGACATGCAATTAAGGTAAAATTATATGCCAATTACGCAATCTTATATAATCTTATATAGTCTTATTACTTAGAGGCTCTGCACGAAGCTCTGTACGAAGCTCTGCGTACGGAGACTCTACACGAAGCTCTGCATCGGGTCCCAGCTATATTCCCGATAGCCTCTACACGTGTCTCTGCCTATGTAGCCGCCTTATTTTTTACCCTTCCTTCCTTCCTGGGAATATGTAAACGGGTGATATTTCGGGTCCGGAAAGTAGGGTGTCGTTGGGGGCTATTGGTCGGTGTGTAAATGATACATAGGGGTTGCTGTAGTTGGAGCTGGTGGGGTTGTACGCGCTGGTAGGAGCAGATAGTCTCCGTCATGTACTCGCGGCGTGCTACAGCTCAGAACAAAATGTCATGCGCACCCTAACTGACTTGCTGTGCTGGGTACCCGTCGCAATATAGTTCAATGTCCTTATTGACACTATGGTTACTGCATCTACTCCGGTGTCTCGGGGTACCATATTTTCTTCGGTAACCATTCTTCCTGACGCTTGTCCCTGTCCGGAAGTGCATGCATGCAAGAAAGATAGTGCAACGACGTCGCGCTCGACTCTCCACTCACAAATGGATCCAACGATATAAGCAGCTTTGGTCTTCCGTCCACAACCCAAAAATCTTGTTTCGGGTGACCATTCTTGACCGCGGCATGTAGTAGCCTTGCCCAGTATTTCCAGTGCTCGACAGCTAAGCCCGATGCCGCTTTCATTGCCGCCAATAACTCCGAAACGCGGATGCCATCATCGTTTCGCACGTTAACAATATGTAGGGCCTTCCGCACTCGTGGCTTATCCATCATTGGGATCCAGGTGCTAACGTTGAGGGAGATGACTGGTGGCTGCGTAATGAATTGGGTGGCGAGGTAGCTCATAGCCGCTGGTGGCAACGAATCCCAAGTCGACCCACTGTCCATGGGGCATGAAGGTTGGAGGCTGATTTCATATAGACCATTGATGACTTCGAATGCATCTTGAATTAGGTTCGCAAAATACGCATTTAACCTGAATTGCGTGACATCGACCCACTTCGGCAAATGGACGTGCCTAGCGTGATAATGGAAATCCAGCTGGATGTCGTTCCACAGCAACTGCTCGTAGTAGAAAAACTTGGCTCCATAGATCTGATCGGAAGTTGCGTTCGATGCCATGGTGATTCGTCCCGGGTAGCAGACTGTTTTGATGATATTGGGCCTATCGGATTCTTGGAAGCGGAGCATGCCTCGATATATACCGTCGCGTTCCCATCCCAAATTTTGCTCGCGTTCGAAATCAAGACAGTCAAACTCTTCGGTCGTGGCGGGCAGCCAGTTGAGCTGTTGGGGAACTCGATCACCAAATTTGACCGGCGGGCAGGGGTAAGCATGAGCGAAATCATGGATTACGCTGGATGGTCTCATGATATGCAGAGCTACATCTTTCCACTTATGACAGACACTCAAAGCGATGAGGTGTGCCGAGCTGTTGGCGTGGCGGAGTATCTTTTCCAGAAGTTCTTCGATTCCGAAAACGCGGTTGCTGGCCGAGCCGGCGTTGGATTTGGAGCGACTCTCAGCCATAAGTGGCGACGATGGTGTGAGCTGTTTGATTGGAATTATCTCGTATGAAGCAATGCGAGTGTCGATAAGTTGGAGCCAGACACGTCTGAATTCTTGCAAACGTTCTCGCTCGGCGTCTGAGGTCGTCGGCATTTCTTCCGGTTGCAAACACCATGGCACTTCTCCTTTTGAGAATTCGGTAGGACTCATGTATTGAAAGTCGCCTATTCTGTCCATAGTGCCGTTCCAGAATCAATTGGCGCGATGTTTGGTTTCTGCTTCGAGTTTGATTTCGTCCAGGGCGAGGGCTGTTTTGCAGGTGGTTGACTGCAGGTACGGGCTGGTTGCTTGTCGGAAATATATCGAAGTGGCTGCGCCTATCTAAGACGCAAGAATGACAGAAGAGGCTAAGCTGGGCGGTAGGGCTGAAGGAGGCGCGGGATTTCGAAACAACGCGAGGCATACCCGTCTCACGCGCCAGTGAACGATAGGCTCTCTGGAAGGTAAGTTTGTGGCAGGAGGCTTCCTGCCGCAGGTAAAAGTGAACGGGACCCCTTCTTAACTATTAGCTTATCCTGCCGCAGGAAAAAGTGAACAGGGCCTGAGATTGAGATTTGTGGTGAGTGCGCTAAACTACGCCAGGCTGACTAAGAATCTACTGGCAGATTCTATATATGGCAACGCTAAAATCCGCCTCCTGGACCGAGCTTTGAAAATCTACTGATCGCGAAGTATACAACGCCTTAATTTTCTGTAGCTCACGATGAAGAAGCTTTGCGCGGTGTAAGGCTGGGCTTGGTGACGCCAACTACGGCAGGGCTAAAAGGTTTGGGCATTGGTTTTCGATGCTGACAAATATTAGGTAGAGAGTGAAGCCTTGGATGAGGCACTGTTGGGGTTATGCTTCCTTTAAAGGGATTCTCATGACCCGATAAGGCCGAGCGGCCGCGGACTTGAAAGTCGTTGATTGGACGCCCTGCTTTGCTTCCGAAACTGGCTGGGTCTCGAGCAGCCAATACAGTCGCTTGCAAAACCGGCTTCCCCTCCCAACGCGTCAGGTCTGGCGGCCCCGGACGGATGCAGCGGACAGAACGATTGACATCATAATAAAATTATTATAGTTCGAAATCTGCGCCCTTTATACGAGAACGAAACGGGAGGCTTCGTGTTTGCCATATCATACGAGAACGGAACTGGAGACTTCAGGTCCGCCATATCGCGTGAGGATGGGTACCATGAGGATGGGTAACATGGGGTAGGCGGTAAGAGAACGGAATTCGACCGAAAAACGAATCGCCGCTATATGTTCCTAGCATCTGTGTTGCTCCTTCCCCGGCGGTGACATTCTCAATGACCTACGACCGTAAACCTAGGCCCCGTAGCTAAGCGTGCCGAAGTGGACAAAGAAGCAGGTACATAATCAACTTATCACATGAAACGAAAGCGCGCTCGCACTTGCATATCCTAGCCCTCTACAAAAGACTTTAGCCGCAAATACTGTACGTACCTGAATCTTCCCGCACCACCACAACGGCAACCACGCCCACCACAATTTCTTTGCTCATTTGTGAAAAATTCAACAACTTTCACACAAGGGTCTCTCTGGCTGATTAATTGGTTTTTATATATACTCAAACTGCTCAAATTAGGTGATAATTTTGTTTAGCTCGTCAGAAGAGGGATCTGGAGCAGTGTGGCTAACAGACCGACAGACCTAGACCGGCCTCTTCGGTCTGTCGGTCTGGGTTTGTATAGGATGTCGGTCTGTCGGTCTAGGTCTGTCTGTGGTTAGCAGGCCGGTCGGTCTAGGTCTGATGGTCTGATTAGTAATAATTGCACTACTGAAATGGATTCATTAGACTGATGGCGTTGCAGTAGATATGGCTATTTCTCCTATTATATACACGCTCCTACACTACCAGGCCTCTCATTAGCCACTGTTTTTGAAGCTGATCAGCCCCAACGGTCTTAGGTGATAGTTGATTGCGCTCGTCTGTAATTATTTTCTTTGCCTGGCTAAAAACTCTCTCGCACTTGGCACTTATACCAGGAATAAAGAAGAGATCTAGTGCCATCTAATAAAAAACTAGATATTTAGATTGATGCTAGCTCCACCACCTAAGAGGATTCGCGACGTCAAAATTTTCAGCATAGATTGTCCGCGTTTAAAAAAGGTTAAGCTCGCTAGCTGTCTTAGCCTTCTTCTATTGCGCATTTAATGCGTTAATTGATCTTTTCCTAAATAAAAAATATTCATTAACTTTAGAGTCAATTCCGCTGTCATCGTCCTCTAAAAGTCCAGCTTGAGCTTAAGCCTCAACTTCAGCCTGCCGCTAATATTCATTGAATAGACCATAAACGGCTGACTGCATATCCTTATGCCATTGCGGCTTCTTTATCGCCTTTTCCCAGTGTCGCTCAAAATAGTCGTAGCCATAGGATGGGTAAAAAGCTAGGGCAGCTCAATAGACAGGTGTTATGTTTAATTTAACGTAGTACTCTTTAAGCTTCGCCCATCCGCAGTCAATACCAGACTTGAAATGTAAGGCTTTTTCCAGCTAAGTATCCTCCGCAGCCCGCTTGAATTTCATAAACATATAGTCCATTGTCTTGAGCGTCTCTTACACTGCGCCATGGCCTCCTTCAGCATCTGGTTTATTGGCGTTACCCTCCATAGTTTTTGTAAAGACATAAAACAGCTTTAAAAACTTATAAAAACGTTCCAATTTAGCCTAGTCGTCAGCGCTAAGAAAGTCTTTCGTCAGGTTACAGTGATTAAGGTCGTTTTTAAGCTTTTGCCAGCGGGACTAATAGAGCTCAATAGCGCTATAAAGCTTAAGTGCTAAATAATACGTAAGTAAAAGAAAGTAATAGTACATTATAAACTTAGCGCGTTTAATTATAATGTAAACAGAATTCTAGCGTGTTTTGCCATTAATAAGGACCTCTATAGTGAAAATAACATCGTTACCTGCGAGTTCTCTTTGTAGACGCCGAAGAATTTGTTATCATTAGTCTGTCTAGCAAATGTACAAAATAAGGTTGTAAAGCCTACTAACAGCTCCTTTTTTAGCCCAAATCTTAAAACTGAATTTATCGCTAACCTTACAAAGCTCCGCCTCAAACTTGCTAATATTTGTGCTAAAAATAACAGCCCTAATAATAAGGTTAATAATATAGCTGATACAACGTAAGCGGCGTTGGCTAATGTCTATTAGATACTACCTAGTAAGAGTCTCTAAACAGGTGTTGTTGCTATTAGCATTATTAAGCATAAAATATCCAAGCTTTAAGCTTAATTCGTATTGATCGATTACCTCTTTGATATAAAAGGCGATATTCTTACCAGAATGTGGACTAACAAGGCGCGGCAGTCCAAGAAGGATATCACGTTTTTAACTGGCGATGTTAATAAAGTAGCTAACAATTCTAATGTAGTTAAACCCATTTAAAGCAGTCCACAGATTAAAGCTTAAATAAATAGAGCTCTTCGCGTTTTTAACAAAGTTAAAAATAATCTGTTGCTAGCGTTTAAAGCTTTAACAGATCCATAAACAAACTGTAGTGTGGTGCTTTAGAACTAGTTGACTTGTAAGCTCTTTACCGTTCGCTATTAGCCACCAAAGTTGTTCACTAGATGCTTGCTAAAAAGTAACGTCTTTAAGGATAATCTAGTTTATAAAACAAGCTTTCTAAGCCACTTTATCGAAGTAAAAGGCGAGCTGAAAGCTTAAGCTAGCCTGCTGTAATAAAAAACGTAAAAAAAAATGCTAATAAAGCTGCTAAAGTAAATAAAGTCTATTAGTTTAAACTGCGCTAACCAAATTCTGTAATTTAGTGTACGCGAAGCAAGTGCTTTGCTGCGTGAGCTGTCTCTAATAAGGCATATAAAGCTGTTAAATAGCTCTTTTTTTTATAGCAGGCCTTATAAAGCTAGTAACGTACTCCGCCGTACTCTAAATTCGCCCTATGCTGATAAATCCACAACTCCTTGATTTTTGTGCTGATGACCCGTTTATAACAAGGCCTCCTTTTAGCATCTATAAGCTGTTTGCCATTGTGCCAGATATTCTCCCAATTAATATCAAATTCGCATTATAAAGTATCCGTTTCGTTGTCTGGTGTAGCTTTAGAGGTAGTAAGAGTGGGGCTAGAGCCATCATTAACACGCGTGGGAAGAGGTGGTTAGAATAGAAAAAACTGCGACATAGATGGTATAGGGCTTAAAGCCCTACTAAAAGGCATAATAGCGCGAGAGTAAGTATATTAAAGATGGATAGTAATGGTTTAGTATGTTATAAAAGCCGTAGATGCCTTATAGTGTCGCAGCCTAAGGCCTTAGGTAATAGCACAAACTATATTACGGACGATTAAGCGAACTAATTACTTTCCGCTAGGTCGACCCGGCGGAACCTTATTGGCTAAACCCGACATGTATTATATAACTACTTAGACCTAGACCAACCCAGACAGACTGTAGCGTGCGGTCTGTCGGTCTAATAAAAATAGCTAGTCTGTCGGTCTGCGGTCTGGCAGACCGACTAAGTCCGTCTATTAGACGGTCTATCTAATATGGATCCTTAAAGGATCTATATCACCTTAAATGAAACCAGTGTGGCCAATAGTCAGCGTTTAGCGAGCGAAGACGTCTTCCGCTGACTAACTGCAGCCAATCAAGCCGCTTACTGAACGCTCGCTAGAAAAGTATATACGCTAACTGTAAAGCTATTAGCGCGCTTATCCTAATTAGGTAATTATATAGATCTAATAAAGTTATAGAGTTATATTTTAAATTTTTAGTAGTATATATATATATATTAGTATTACCTAGTCTTAAATCTACTTTATTTAACCTTAGATAGTGTCTAAATATTATTAAATTTAATTAATACACTGTAGAGGCTTTAAAGAAGGATAATGGTAGAGGGATACTATATAAACACCCTAATTAGTATATAGATACTCCCTACTAATTAAGTTTAGTTTCTTTCTAATTAAGTTAGAATATTATATAAATTTAAGTTATTTATATCTGTATTAGTAAGCGACTATCGCGTATATACCCAAAACATTACCTTATATTTGCCTTACCTATACCTACCCTAGCCTTTAACTATTAAGCGCCGCCATAGCCACTTAGCTGGCTCTGTTTATATTAATACATTAACTTATTATAAGTAATTAGCATTTAGATAGAATACTAGGTATACTATATATGCGTATAGGCGTATATATAGGCATAGGTATAAGCGTAGGCGTGCTTATAAAGGTAGTTTATAGACATTAAATAGAGGTAGTAGAATCTAAATAAGTTTATATAGCGCCTGATAGGGTACTATATAATTAAGGCATTATAGCTAAAAATCTAGGGGTTCTTAACTTCTGCTAAAGGCTTTAAAATACTACTAAATTAGTCCTTCCTTACTATCTATATAGCAAGCTATTAGTACGCTGCATAAATATACGCTAACTAACTATTATAACTATATACACTAACTAACTGCTTACATTAGCAGCTCGCTGCTAGCGACACTGCTAGCGACGCTGCCTATTAGCTACACTGCCTATATTACGCCCCGCTCCTATTAAATATACTAGACTAATCCTTTAAGCAGTAATAGTCATTTACTATATATTACTAGGCCGTCCCTAGCCTCTATATTAGCGCTATAGTTATAGTAGGATACTCCGCCTTATATAAGGTATAGCCTTTAGCGTACTATAGAAGGCGAATAAAGTACTAAAGTCCAATTACTGGACGGCATAGGGCATTGTTAGCGAGAATTGCGCATTTATATGTTATCTGGCACAGACCTATCCTATATAAAAGGGTAGTTGGGATTAAAGAAGAAGCTAGCAATTAGTGGTTTTATTTAGTATAGCTAATAGGTAGTATTGCTAGCAGCGAGCTGCTAATATAAGTAGTTAGTTAGCGTATATAGTTATATATTAGGAAAAAATTTACCAGCATTTAATTTTACTTTTTTACTTTTTTAGCATTTTCTAGCATTTCTAGCATTTTTTAGCATTTAGTAGCTAAATACGGCATTTATTACTAAGTACTAGCATTTAGCCGCCAAATGCTGCATTTATAATTAAGTATTAGCATTTAGCTGCTAAATGCTAGAAAATGCTAAAATAGCAGAAAAGTAAAATTAGATACTAGTAATTTTTTTCTAAAGTTCTATATAAAGTTTTATATAAAGTTCTATATAAAGCTCTATATAAAGCTCTATATAAAGTTTTATATAAAGTTCTATATAAAGTTCTATATAAGGCTCTATATAAAGCTCTATATAAAGTTCTATATAAAGTTCTATATAAGGCTCTATATAAAGCTCTATATAAAGTTCTGTATAAAGCTCTATATAAAGCTCTATATAAAGTTCTATACGAAGTTCTATATAAAGTTCTATATAAAGCTTTATATTAGGTCCCCGCTATATTCCTAATAGCCTTTATATATATCTTTACTAAGTATACCCCCTATATATACCTAGGTAGCCACCTTATTTTTTACCCTTCCTTATATCCTTCCTATTTAGGAAAACACTAGAATAATAGCTAGTAGATAACTATTACCGGAGCTAGACAACTATTAGAGCTAAACAACCATCGCTAGAGCTAGATAACCGTCGCCAGAGCTAAACAATCGTTATTAGAGCTAGACGACCGTTATTAGAGTTAGATAACCGTTGTTAGAGTTAAACAACTGTCGTTAAAGCTAGACAACCGTCGCTAGAGCCAGATAACCGTCGCTAGAGCTAGACGATCGTTATTAGAGCCAGACAACTGTCGTTAGAGTTAGACGACCGTCGTTAGAGCTAGACGACCGTCGCTAGAGCTAGATAACCATCGCTAGAGCTAGACGATCGTTATTAGAGCTAGATAACCGTTGTTAGAGTTAAACGACCGTTATTAAAGCTGGACGACCGTCGCTAGAGCTAGATAACTGTCGCTAGAGCTAGACAACCGCCGCTAAAGCTAGATAACCGTTGCTAGAGCTAGATAACCATCGTTATTGCTATATAATAACCGTTTAAATAACTAGCTAGCGAACATAATAAACGATTTAATTAATTAATTAAATTAAGGTAATATAGATAGGTAGGTATAGATAGGTAGGCATAAACGGGTAGGTATAGATAAAATAGATAGACAAATAGACAGATAGATAGGTAGGTAGGTAAGTAGGTAGGTAGGTAGGTAGGCGGGTAGGTAAGTAGATAGGTAGGCAGGTAGGCAGGCAGGTAGGTAGGTAGATAGGTAGGTAGGTAAATAGGTAGGTTAGTAGATAGGTAGGTAAAAGAGAACCGTTGCTATATATTAAATTATCTAAAATAATATAATTTATTTTATACTAACTATATAGAAAGAGCAATACTTATTTATTACTTAAAGTAAGTAAAATATATAAAATACGCGAGGAGGGCATTATATATAGAATGTATAAGAAGGGCATTATATACAGAATGCGTAAGAAGGGCATTATATATAGAATGTGTAAGAAGGGCATTATATATAGAATACGCGAGAAGGGCATTATATATTAATTGCGCATTAAGTGCAAAATGCGTAGTTAGCTGCACTGTATTATTAAATATAGTAGTATACCGTAGTGTATTATTAAATATAGCAGTATACTGTAGTGTATTATTAAATATAGTAGTATACCGCATTATATTGTTAAATATAGCAGTATACAGCAGTATACCGCACTATATTATTAAATGTAGTAGTATGCCGTACCTTAGTTAATATTATACGCTACACGTTATAGTGCGCGGAATATATATTTAGCCGCCAAATGCTGCCAAATGCTATAAAAATGCTAGTAAAAATTTTCCTAATATAACAGTTAGTTAGCGTATATTTATGCAGCGCGCTAATAGCTTACTGTATAGATAGTAAGGAAGGACTAATTTAGTAGTATTTTAAAGCCTTTAGCAGAAGTTAAAAACCCCTAGATTTTTAGCTATAATGCCTTAATTATATAGTACCCTATAAGGCACCGCGTGAACTTATTTAGGTTTTATTACCTTTGCTTAATGTTTATAAACTACCTTTACAAGTACGCCTACGCTCGCGCCTATACCCACGCACGCGCTTATACGCATGCGTAGTATACCTAGTATTCTATCTAAATACTAATCGCTTATAATAAGTTAATATATTAATATAAATAGAGCTAGCTAGGCAGCTGTAGTGGCGCTTAATAGTTAAAGGCTAGGGTAGGTATAGGTAA
>Ga0307515_10020271_pt1 | contig 11874 bp, 7 predicted proteins | sample 17_EM_MG_FD_194513 | JGI IMG/M metagenome (GOLD analysis project Ga0307515, IMG submission 194513) | Populus trichocarpa ectomycorrhiza microbial communities from riparian zone in the Pacific Northwest, United States - 17_EM | ecosystem: Host-associated > Plants > Roots > Unclassified | place...
TTTGAAGCTGAATTTTCTATGATACTGGATATTGATTTTTTAAACCAAACAAAATGAATTTTTTTTTTCTTATAAACAAATAAAGTCAGAAGGATCGTGACCATTGATTCAAGGGTTCTTGCATCTAAAAATACAGTTCCATCAACTCCATCTAATAAAAAGAAATAGAGAAAGTAAATGGAGGAGGAGATGGAGATATCGTCATCGACGCAGGCAACTGAGAGCTCTTCCTCTGATATTGTATCTCGAGCTAGGAAATTGCTGTTTCGACGGATGCTAGTTGGAATCAAGGATGGACGGTTTTTCTTAGGAAGCTTTCATTGCATAGACAAACAAGGCAACATCATCCTCCAAGATGCAGTTGAATACCGTAACACCCATCGATCCTCTCCTTCTCCAATGGAACAACGCTGTCTTGGTCTCATTCTTATACCTTCCTCTTGTCGAACTTCTTGTCATGTCGATTGCTCTATTGAAGAACAGCTCTCCCTTTTGAAGTTTCAATAAATCTTTCTACTTTCTTGTTATTTTAACAATGCAAAAGTGCAGCTTGTGAATTTTAATTTTACTGGGTTATTTCTCTCTTTATTTGTGATCGTTATTGATTGATTTATGTGGGTTCTTTTGTGATTGTTCTTGATTGTTATGTTTGTGATTGTTTTATGTGGGTTCTTATCATTATTAGAAACTACTACTGTATACTGTATTTATGATGATCAAAATAGATTGAATTTGGTGGCCGAGGCCTTGAGAGCAGGAAATTAAACACGAATCAAAAGCCCAGGAAGGTTATGAACCCAGCATGTGCTGGAAGCAATTCTTGTCCATCATAGAAGAGGAGGAGGAGGAGGAGGAGCAATATGGACAAGGGGAAGAGTGGATTAGATTCTTGGAACCGAATGGCCCTTCCATTTGGTGAAGGGATTTCTCTACCCAAGCCGCCGCTGACCACCTGCATCATTCAAATTGGCTATCATATCATCATGCTTTTGATTATTTATTTGGTTAATTTCCAGCTTGATATTTGTTCCAAATGACGTGCTAGATTCAGTAATCTAAATCATGATTCCAGGAAAAGGCATCGTGAACAACCATTGCTCTTCTTGAATGTTAATGAAGGAGTTACCATGTTGTTAAAGTGTTTTCATATCCGTAAGTTTTGCTAATTCATAAGAACACGCGCATCTTAGGGCCTTGACCTCTCAGAAGACCTTAAGACGCCGTAGTCGGCTTCTATCTGTTGCCAATTTAGCTACAACATGGTAATTTGATACCTGTAACAGGTGGGGGCAGCGTTTTTCAGGCATATCGTGGTTAATACCTGTGATCTAAAAGAGAGAACTTCATCGAGCCAAGAAGATTGTTCAAAGGCTTGAATAGAAGTGTGATTTTCAGCACAATCCAAGCATGCGTAAGTTTATACATTTCAGAGGATGAAAGATGATGGATAGACACTGTAAAACATACTGATAATTGAGTTTATAATTTTGCATTGATCAGCAAAGCAGTTTCATTTTTAATCATTTCTTTTACATGTTGAGATCATCACATGTAATAGCCAGACACAAGACACAAGTTTGAGAGAGGTCAAGTGTGGTTAGTGGTACAATCATGCTTTTTGAATTTTTTTTATTATCTTAATTGATTGATGTTAAAAATAAATTAAAAAAAATATAAAAGATATTTTTTAATATATTTTTATATTAAAAATATTTTGAAAATAATTTTTACTACACTTCTAAACAGACTTGAAGATAAAGAAACCTCGAAGAGGTGAGTAACTCTATCTTCTTCATGTTTATATTTATGTGTGTTTAGTAATACAGTACAAATTATTTTTTAATTTTGTATTAAAATAATAATTTTAATTTTAATTTTTACATTAACATATCAAAATCACTAAAAAAAACACAAAAATTATTTATTCAAGTAAACAATAGTTTGAAAAAAACTTTAAAAAATATATTGAACCATAAAAACAAAATCCTTTTAAGTAATTATTTTATTCAACTTCTCATATCACTATTTTTTTTCTACACTATGAATACCAATCATTCCATAAATGCTTTTTACTTGATTTTCATTTTTAACTTATATACTAATAATTAAATAATAGATTTTTTATTTATCTGAAAATTAATTGAATAATACAATTGTCCTAACATGATTATACAGAGTACAGACACTTGTAATAAATGTCATCCTATGTAAATGTTTCATGCAGCGCGATTCAGCATAGTAAGACTTGGTTCAAGTTCGGGTCATAAGTAAGGTGGGTCATAAGGAAATTTGGTAAACTCAAAATAATTTAGATTAATATATAATAATATTATTAAAAAAATATTATTTTAATTTTTTAAAATTTAATTGAATCTCACTTAGATTTTGATTCAAGTGGGCCGAATCAATCAAGTTTTGATTAGATTAATTATCATTTAGTTTAATATAAATTTGATCTAATTTATATTTTAAATCAACAAGTCACTAATTAAGCCAAGTGAATAATCATCTTTTTTTTTTTTAATGAATGAAAATTTAACTACAGTTTATTTCTAATATTTCACAATTCAAGCTTTTTTCCTGTGAGAAAGACAATTTGAATTCAATTGTTTTTTAACAAATAAAAAAGATATTACTAGACTATAAAATTCATCAACTACCTCAAATAAATTTGTCAACAAAATTAATTACTAGCAAATTGAGTTTCTGTTAAAAATTTTGCATTGAGCGCAACTTCTTTTTAATGAAAAACTATGTTCACCGAAAAAAATTGTTAAGAAAATTATTTTCTCGATTTTCAATAAGTTTAATATAATTTCACTAAAATCTGTGATGATTTGAGATGGAAAGATATAACTGAGAATCTTTACCTTTTTAGGTTCAATTAAGAGAAACATACTTTATGAACTAAAGTGAAACTTACTATGTAATTGGAGGACTACTTTGAGATTTGTCAAAAAATTGTCCTTCAATGTTACAAGACAAGACATTAGTCACTGCATTGATAATGTCAAACATGTCAACTCCAGTTTCAGTGTCCTTAGCACATGTTCCCTGCAATATTTTTTGACTTGCTAAAATCAATGGCTTATAAAACGGCAGCTGAGTATACTGTTTCTTTCATTCTTTGTGCTTCACGTAGAAGAATGTAGTTATCAAGAAGTAATAATATGAGCAAGATTAAGCATTCTCTGAAATGGGTTCTTTTAGACAGCATTCAAAGATGCAAAAAGTTGAAAATTTTCAAGAAAATCCATGCACAGTTGATAACATCAGGGGTTGTCTCTAATGACTTGGTTGTCAACAGGGCTGCTGAGTTTTTTGCAAAAGGTCCAAACTTTGCAGATTATGCATGCGATTTTTTGAGTCAAAGTGATTGGAATCCTTTCCTTTTAATTCATTGGTTTCTGGTTATGCTCTTTGTGATAGGCCCAAGACTGCATTTTTGGTTTATTGAAGGATAGTGGAAGATGGATTTTTGCCTTATATGTTTACTTTTCCTGCTGTTTTGAAATCATGTGCTAAGTTTATGGCGGTGGATGAGGGTAGGCAGGTTCATGGGGTGATTGCTAAGATGGATTTTGTATGTGATATATATGTTGAAAATTCTCTTGTTCATTTTTATAGCGTTTGTGGGAGTTTGGATGATGCTAGCAGAGTGTTTGATGAGATGCTTGTGAGAGATGCGGTATCTTGGACTGGTGTTATATATCCGGGAATGTAAGTGCAGGCTTGTTTGACGAGGCGCTGTAGGTTTGTTTTCGAGGATGGATGCTGAGCCAAATGCTGCAACTTTTGTTAGTTGCTTGTGGGAGAAAGGGGTATTTGATTTTAGGGAAGGGGATTCATGGCTTGATCATTGAGCGTGGGTTTGGGTTAGGTTTGGAGGTTAGCAATGCTCTCATGGATATGTATGTGAAGTGTGAGTCTTTGCCTGAAGAGAAACAAGTGTTTGATGAGCTTCCTGAGAAAGATATTGTTTCTTGGACCAGCATTATTTGTGGAATGGTGCAATGTAAATTTCCCAAGGAGGTTTTGGAATTGTTTTGTGATGTGCAAAGCTCTGGTATTGAGCCTGATGGGATTATACTTACCAGTGTGCTTTCAGCCCGTGCCAGTCCTGGAGCTCTTGATTATGGCAGATTGGTTCGTGAGTACATCGACCATAAGGCCATCAAATGGGATATTCAAATTGGAACTGCTGTGGTTGACATGTACGCAAAGTGTGGCTGTATAGAGATGGCAATGCAGATCTTCAATGTAATGCCTCATAAGAATGTTTTGACATGGAATGCAATGCTAAATGGCTTGGCTATGCATGGTCATGGCCAGAAGGCACTTCAACTTTTCGAAGAGATGGTTAGGGAGGGCATGAGGCCAAATGAGGTGACATTTCTTGTCACTTTGACAGCCTGCTGCCACTGTGGCTTTGTTGGTGAAGGGCGTCGGTACTTTCATTGGATGAAAAGTCAGCAATATAATCTTCCTCCGAGGTTAGAACACTACGGATGCATGGTGGACTTACTTTGTAGGGCTGGACTCTTGGATGAGGCATTAGAATTGACAAAGGCTATGCCCATGCTACCTGATGTTCGGATAATGGGAGCTCTTCTTAGTACGTGCAAGGCAAATGGAAATGTGGAACTCCCCCGAGAAATATTAGACCGCCTTGTGGAGTTTGACTCTCGTGATAGTGGGGTTTATGTGCTCCTGTCTAATATACTTGCTATCAATCAAAGATGGGCTGATGTAACAAGAATAAGAAGATTGATGAAGATGGGTATTGAAAAAACCCCTGGGTCAAGTGTTATAGAGGTGGATGGTAAAGCTCATGAAATTATTGTTGGAGATCTAAGGTATCCTCAAGACAAGCACATTCGTTTATTTTTAAAATCCCTGTCAGATACTCAGATCAAATCTTTCTTAAAGAGCATCTTGAACGGCCATTCTTGACATGATCACACTTTTGTGGTAAGTGCTGTTTTCATGTTTTTGTTTCAAATTCTCACAACTGATGCATTTAATTCATGTTTTCTTAATAACAAACTGCTTAACTTGTATTAAGGGACACTGGGACTGTGATCATGGCCTATATTTCTTGTATGTAATTGTATATTGGAAGAGCAAGGTGCTTTCCTAAATATCTAACAGAACAAATGTTGTGGTACTCTTTAATTTTAGGAAGATAATCCCTCCAAGAAAGGGAAAAAGAAAAGGGCTGAGCTTAATAACTATTGATTTGAAGGCTATGTGGATGATAAATATGTCACAATAGAATTGTGGATTTGAAGGCTATGTAGATGATAACTATGTCAAATTACGGATACGGATCATCGAAATTCTGTTCACGGTACAAGGCCAAGCATTTTTTCACCCACTCGTGTTATATGTGGTCAGCCTCCTAGTGTTTATGGTAAAGGAGATGTAATCGCCATGATGAATGATCTTACAAGTTAAAATCATATTGTTACTCTTTCACTCAGTATTGGAATCTATAAAAATGGTGCAATTACTAAAGTGGCTTTAATAAAAGAAGTCTGAAGTATTATATTCTTAGCATGTTGCCATGATCTTTAGCAACGCAGTATTGGACACCAGGCTCCTTGCATGGTTTCAAGTTAGTTTAAATATTTGCTAATTAAGCTTGCAAAAGATTACTTTATGAGGCTCGTATGTAACTGTTATCGATGAAGTTTTCCAGTTTGATTCCTGGGTTTGATATAAGCATTATTGTTGAACTTGCAACCCATGTTTATCCCTCACTTTTTGGATGTTTGATCGAGTGATTAAACTTTCATTCTCCCATTTTAATAACAATGTCCACAGCAGGTTAGAACAAAATGATTGATATTCAAACCATTTATGTGAATACCCCATTTCTTTTCTTTGTGCTTTGTTGAGAGACTTGGGAGTCCTTAGGTGCTCCTCCTTTTGCCCATGTCTTTCTTACACATTTATCAAATTAAAGATGGAGAAAGCCAAATAAAATTCAGGATCAGCATGAACCATGGCCAAGTCCCTGTCACATGGAAAGTGATGAGCAATTCCAGTTAATTCCTTGCAGATGTGTTTTTCCTATTCTTTATTAATTGGACAATTAATTTTGTTGTTGTTGTTGTTGTTATTTCCTGTGCAGGAGACTTCGCATTTCTATCTTTTCTAATGATTGCACAAGGTATAAAGTGGCCAACTTGCTAGAGTGATGCTGAACTAGAAGGAATGATGTGGTATTTAGGAGATATGATCTGAGCGAATGGCAGTGGATGGTAATACATTTTCTCTAACTCATCAATTACAATCTGTCACCTTGTTTTCAGTTCTGAAATTTTCAAAGTTCACCGAATTATAATCCAACAATAAGATTACTTCTATAGTTGTTTCTTGCTGATATGAGAGCTTTGAAAACGAAATCCTTGCAGGATGGAGATATTTAAAAAAATTGAAAGAGCTTGCTTTGGTCCTTATCTAGCAAACTATCCATAAATTGGTCGTCAGCATCAATGTTTAATTTTTCAACACATGCACGATGAATTGAGGCTCTTTTCTGGAAAATTGGAGCTGGATTAGTGGTTTGTAGGTCTCTTTCATTTACCCAAAAAAAGAGCATCATCTTTTCTCTTATAGTAAATACCATTCGTTTTTTTGTTGGATAACCTAGTGGGAACTCTTCATAAGATGTGAACCTCTGATACAAGTTATGCAAACCATTGAAACGAGTTAACAATGTCATCAGGTTTGTGTGTACTTGGCATTAACCTACTAGATTACCATTTTTAAGTCATTATATGGTTGTTCTTCTGCTAAAATATTTGCAGTGTATGCTGTACAATGTCTAAAATGTTATGGAGAAGATCATGAGCTGACCGGAAAGTTCTGAAATTATTAACTGAAAGAATAACTTGGCTTACCTCTCTTTTCTTTTGGTAATTCCCCTTCATATACATGTACAATTTACTTGACTGCACAGCGCATAGCTTAATATGGCGAATTCCATAATCAGAGACAGCAAAATGGTGTGTTAAACTTCAACAGTTTTCTGGTTTAGAGCTGTATATCTCCACTTTGCCTTCTCCACAAAGTCAGCATCCAGGAATTGAGCAATGAAAGCCCAAAACCTGTAAGTGTCCTCAAAATTGGCCAGGACTCCAAGTGCAACTGTAACAACTGTTATTCCAAAATCAGCTTTCTCTTTTCTTTTGTTTGTTACAGTTCCCTTTGCTCCATTCACCCTCTTCTCTAGAACAGTTGCCTTTTCCTCTTCGTACTCGTCTGAGAATGAGATATGATGTAAGAATCCGTAGCTAAGAGATATATTGCTTCGATCAGCTAGTTTTTGTACAAGAGGAGCCTCAACCTTTTCTCCTTTCCAGTCAAACAGATTGAAGGCTAATGCAGGTCCTCTATCAAACTTTACCCTTGGACCATATATTCTAACAAGGGGAATTTCCCCCGTGTTTGGATGCTTGAGTTTCAACAAAGCATTCACCATCCAATTTATAAGGCACCTTGCTCTGTTACTTATCCGTGTCAGTCCCAATGAATCAACCTGATCCAACCCCCTGCATTCAATTTCCAAGATCCCATTTTCTTGTCGCATTACTTCAGCAGACTTCCCTGATTCCACAATATCTGAAGTTTTTGATACTTTCTGTTTTGCAGTTGTTCCTGTAGTTTGAGACTCAGAGGTTTCTCCTTGTTCTACTCTTCCAGAATGCATTGTCTGGCTGGATATAGGCCCTGAGAAAGAGTTAGATGAGTCTAATTCATCTTCTTGTAATCCCAACTTGGATAGATGTTCAAAGTCTGAATCAGTACCAGAAAATTCATCCACTAACCGAAACATCTTATTTGCTGGGACAAGACTTACCATTCCAGCGCTCACGGAATCTTCTAGGAGGGGAACAGTAGATTTCTTGACGAAGAGACACCCAAATCCAGACGGATTTTCCCCAAAAATCTTGTAGAAGGAACAAATGAGGAAGTCTGGGCGAATGAGAGAGAGGCCGAAGCTGTCCATGTCTTTTGGTCCCAATGCGCAAGCATCAATCAAGATGTGCCAGCCATTCTCCTTTGCTATGTTCATCCATAAATATGGATATCTGGCTCCAGTCATTCTAGAATGAAGTGGGAAGACAAATAGTCCTCTCTTCGTCTTCTTCCTTTTGCTTTTCATCTCAACCATTTTCCTCAATTTTGCTGATTGAATCCTTAACCTAGGCCACGAGAACTCTGCTGACATGACCTGGGCTCCTTTCTTATCAGAGCTATTAATCATTGCTTCCACTGCCTCACTCTCATAGTCGTACACAGTCAGAAGCTTCCGGCTAGTCTTGAACGGGTAAGACTCTGCTAAAAGTTTGAAAGCTGATGTTCTGTTTGCGGTGAAAACCATAGAGTAATCATTTTCAGATATATTAAGAAAACTCATGATTCTTTTCTTCATTGCAGATTCTAAAGCTGATTCTTGGCCACCATGAAGTAGCTGTGTCTTTAAATTCCCTGTCTTGTAGGACACACTGAAAAAGGGAATATGCATGTTTTGAGGAGGAGAAGAAGCGGAAGGGAGAATTTGTTTTTCCGAGTCAAGTTTTTGCAGCTGGGCATAGGAGAACAGGCCTATGCCGATATAATCAAGGCAGGTGTGGTTGGAGAGTGCAAGATGATTGTATTCTTGGGCTCTTGTTTGATCAACTTGATATGTATCTGAGTACTGTGGATACACCTCGATGAATCCATTGAATGATTCTTGCAAAGAAGGGAGAGACTCGGGATTTGTGAAATGAGTGTTTGGGAAGATAGAGGAAGTCGTCGTCTTAGCAAAGTTCTGGCGACACGTTGCTGATGTGCTTCTAGGCTTGCTGATTTTGTTAAGAGGCTCAGAAAAGCCAAGGATGGGGCTTGGACAGCAGCCACTAAGGCATGCTTGAGAGACTTCTTTTAAGCAACGAGGCTGCATCTTCTCTCTGCTATATCCTCTCAACGCTATCGGTATTTTCTCATTGTTTCTAGCTCCCTCTCCACTCTCTTGTTGTTTGTGAGTTTCTCTGTAATCAGCTTTGTAAGGTTAGTTTATAAGAAGATTTTTTTATTTGCTTACAGTACCTTGGGTGTTTTAACTTTACTGACAGGGACACGATGCCTCCTTTAGCATCACACGTATGAAAACTTTGAACAAGTCAGATCTTGAAGTTGTCCATGTGTCTCTCACATTTTTTTACACAGTTGACCATGTTTTAGCTTTCATACGCCAACGCCATATTTATTACTAGCTAGCTTGATGCATGCTTCATACCATCACCTCGTACATTATCATTGGAAAATCAATCAGAACCACACAGCTAGCTATTAGATCCTCGAGCATTATCTAAAATCATCCAGGTATGCCTCCCTTGTCCACCGGAAATCACTGTATACAATCATACACGCAAGACTAATTTCTGACTAGGCATGACACAGCCATAAATTGCTTCTATCGACTTTCTGAGTAGAACACCACCATGTGGGCATTCAACTCGAACAATGATGCCATTTAATATTGCCAACGCCATATTTCTGTGTTTAAAAATTTTACCAGCTATCACCCAACAGGGAAGTTGTGATAAGGTATTTCCTTGATTGTCTTAACCTATATTTTTTGTTTCGGGACAAATTGTCTTCACCTCCTTGAAAGGAGGAAATGTGCACTAGAAAGCAACAGGCATAAGTGGAAGACAAAACTGCTTTTTTATTGGTTTGCATCAATCATAGCTGAAAAAAAAGCTTCTTTAGCGTGCTTGTCAAGTGAGTTGCTTCGTGTTTAAGGCTTAGATTTGTAGAAAGTGCTGTCCCCATTGGGCCAGGCCATTTCTTCTTCAGCTAGCGCATGGTGAGCTGTGTCCATTATATGTGTGCCAATTGTCCTTGCCAATGATTGCCATCCATGGTTGCTTTAGCTGTTCCAAGTTTTTTCTTCTTCTTTTGGGGTCCTCCTCCTCCTCCTCCTCCTCCTCCTTCAGGTAGTGAAGACTAGAAGTTCCCTTTTTATGATAAAAGAAAGTGAGGATGGCATTATTGGTCCTTGGAAACATAAGAAAAAAGCAGTCAAAAAGCTCAGCGTGAGACTTTTTTCCAAGAAGTTACATAATCATGATTACTCCCATCTTCACATTTGAATGTTGATTTGAGGACTGAGAATCAATGCCCTAATTGAATTGGATTTCAAACTTCATTCCACCTGGGCAGTTTTTATAAAGCATCTACCTGTCACAAGTTCTCGAAGAAGACGAATTAACTGAATAAAAAACATAAATTGCCTATGCAATTTCACCTGAAGGATCTATGAGCTTTACCCATTTTTAAGTTATTATTAAATATATTGCTTCCATCTACCCAAAAACAAGGGCGAAGCTATAGATGCACTTGGCCTTACATGACCAAGCTGCGCTGTCTCCAACAACCTCCTATTTACCTGGTCCATGTTGGGTTTTTCGGATTGCTGGCTTAAAAATTTTCAGTTCGATTTGGTCTAACCAACCCGAATCAAAACCAAAATTGGTTAGGTAAAAACCAAACTAATTCAGTTTTATGTTAAAATAAAAAATAAATAAAATAAAAGGCTCAATTTTTAGTTCTAACTGGATTAAAAATCTTAAAAACCAATCCAAAACCCAGTTTGAGTAAAGATGAACCGAAATTAAAAAAAAAAAAACAACCCAAATCCAAATTAGAATTTGGTGGGTTTTGCCGACGGAAAGAGTCAGCTGTTCCTTTCTTGTTAACTGGCAGCTATGAGACAATTACAATGGCGATGGAAGGCAACTAGTTTTTTCAAATTATAAATATATATATAAAATTAATTATGTCATTTTATATGAAAATGACACATAAAAGTTATAATTATACAAGAGATGGATTGATCATGTTTAAGGCCAACGACCCATTCTAAGAATAATTATAGCTTTCTGCACTCGAGGGTCTATGTGGTCAATCGTGTGACTTGTTCCGTCCCCGTTCCGGGTTCGACATTCTATGTGCACGCCTGTCACCCCCGCGGTGCCTTACCTGCTCCTGGGCTTTCAGGATGTCCAGTGGGCCGTGAGAAATAGTCGTGGTGCACGTAAGCTGACCTGAACACCCCACGTAAATAATTAAAAAAATAATAATAATAATTATGGCTTTCTTGAGATTGATTCAAATAGTATTCTAACAAGTTTTACACGCTTAAGCTGTAATATATCAATCCATGCTTTCAATTTTTGTACGTCATACATAACAAATGGCAGACTACAATTATTTCTTAAATTAATTCCATGGCGGCTATCGATTCTCATTTCGAGACTATTTGGCTGTGTGTTTCAACCTGTGTTTCGCTAAATTTTGAATTTTTTTTTTGCTAAAATTGAGTGCGGTTTGTACTTTTTGGATCGTTTTGATGTGCTGATGTTAAAAATAATTTTTAAAAAATAAAAAAACATCATTGGCATATATTTCGGCACGAAAAGCTATTTGAAAAACAACCACTATCACACTGCCAAACACACTTTTCATATAGCAAGCAGTCTTTTATTCATCATGTGGATATCAACTTTTTTTATTATTATTATTATCTATATAACTGGTATTATGATGCGAGTTGTAAATTTTTTTAAAAAATTATTAGAAATATATATATTATTTTGATATATTTTTTTTATTTTTTCTATTCAAGAAATTTTTTTTTTTATTATAGAGCAATTAATAGTAATTTATGTCTATTGCTACAACAAAACACCAACATCTTATAGCTTTGTAAATTTGCTTGATTGTTGCTCGAGAAAATGGAACAAACCATTGAAGTATCGGCATATGCTCAAGGGTTAGAGGGATATCCCCGAAAGGTTTTTTTTTTTTTTTTTT
>Ga0307515_10020272_pt1 | contig 11874 bp, 3 predicted proteins | sample 17_EM_MG_FD_194513 | JGI IMG/M metagenome (GOLD analysis project Ga0307515, IMG submission 194513) | Populus trichocarpa ectomycorrhiza microbial communities from riparian zone in the Pacific Northwest, United States - 17_EM | ecosystem: Host-associated > Plants > Roots > Unclassified | place...
TACCTTTAACTTACCTTTAACTTACCTTTAACTTACCTTTAACTTACCTTTAACTTACCTTTAACTTACCTTTAACTTACCTTTAACTTACCTTTAACTTACCTTTAACTTACCTTTAACTTACCTTTAACTTACCTTCTACTTACCGGTGACACTATTAATTAGATAATTATACATTCCGGTTAGGCTGGCCTCTTATAATTCTAATCGCTTATAATCCGTTAGGAACGTACGGCTATTAATTAATAATGACGGACTATACTCCTGTACCCCACGAAGCAACGCCCTTACCGTAAGAGGCTTAAAGAGTCTCCCTAGAGGAGCGCATTCCCTCTTCCTATAAAGAAGCCACGGCTGGTCCGTTTAATCTTGCGAGACCCTTAGGAACGATTACCGCTGGGGAGTTATTAGAGCGATTACTATACGAGACCCTATAAAAAACAAAGGAGTTAGAGATATGATTAAGATAAGCATATTAAGACTACTAAGAACAATTGTAAAGATAATTAGGGAAAGTATAGACACCCTAAACACGAAGCGAACTTAAAGGGGTAACGCTATACTATACTATAACGTTAGAAAAACCTAAATTCCGCACAAAGGAACCTAATAAGTACTATAGTAATAGTCTTTGGAACTATAATCGTTTTATCTAATAATATAAAACCAAGTTTCGGCTAGATCCGAAACGTTACTCTAATAAGTATAATTAGACACTAATTGCTTCTACCTTCCTATATGGCACCGTTAAGAGTTTATAGACACGCTATAAGAAGAAACTTACTATATCCTTTAAATTTAGCGAACTTAGGACCTAGTTAGTCGATTAGGTCCAAGACCCTACTAATTAAGGGATGGACTATAACTAGCGATACTATAATGCCAAATAGCGGGATGGTTAGACTGTGGTCCAGTTTATAAACTACTTAGAAAAATTAGAAGATAATATACCCTACTTAGATCTATAGGATGACGTTATATAACTTTACCAGCTACTCGCTAAGCTATAACCTAAGATTTAACAGGCTATATAAGAGAAGGGCGAAATTCCTACCTCTTAAGAAAAGCTTATCTCTAAAGCTACTTAGATTAAGAGTGCTAAAAGAGACTATTTAGGTAAGTGAAAGGAATGAGACGCTAACGATAAAGAGCGTAGGATTAGACCTAGCTTTAATAATAGGGGTAAATTCTAACCTAACCGCTCTATAGAAGGATAACGTGAGTAGGCCTCGTAGCCCTAGAGTAACGCTGGTTAACCCTAAAATAATAATAGGTAGAGACCTAATCCGTAGGAGGGGAACTGGGAGACACGTACCTGTTATAACTGCGGCAAAAAGGGCCATATAAGCCGCTTCTGCTAGTAAAAGAAGTAAGAGTTGGCCTAATTAGGAAAAAAGATAGCCTAGTGGATCTTTACTCCCTTATACTAGGCTAGTAAGAGAAGGAGGGAGTAAACTACTATATGGTTATTCCTGTCTCTATTTAAGTTAATAATAAATAGGTGACGCGAGACTGCCTTATGGACAGCAGCGCGAGTATAGGGTTTATTTCTTAATTACTAGTAAAAGAATTAGATTTAGACCTTAGCGGCTTATAGGTACGCACTATTTAAAGTATTAAAGGCTACTAGATTCTATGCTATAGGGAATAGGCTTTTTCCGTAGCTAGTTAGGACCGCGATAGTCTATGGGACACGTAGGAGATGCGCTTCTATACCGTAGAAATTAAGGGGTATAACTTTATTTTGGGATACCCATGGCTTCGCCAAGTTAATCCGGATATTAATTAGCCTTTGGCCTTATATTAATATTGGAAGTCTTAACCGCGCATTATAGTTAAAGATTAAGAGACTTTCTTAAACTATATATAAGAAGAAGGGTGGGTATATGCTATGTATGCTACTCTTAATACTAAGAACGGGGATATGGGATATTTATTTTTGGATGTCCGGCTATACGCAGTTAAGGAACTAGAGATTCTATAGGAATATACGGACTTAGAGGATATTTCTAGTAAAGAGGCTGTATAAACCTTACCTAACCTTATATTGGTTAAGTATAAGATAGACATAGAGGACAAATAACCTCCTTTTGGACTACTGTATAACCTATTAGAAAATAAGCTGGTGGTACTGCGTTAATATATAGTAGATAATCTTTAGAGAGGATAGATTTGGCCCTCTATAAGCCTGGTAGGGGCACTAATTATATTTATACCTAAGAAGGACGGGACCCTTCGCCTCTGTGTTGACTATTAGGCGCTAAATAAGATTACTGTAAAGAATTGCTACCCGTTACCCTTAATAGGGGAGCTTATTAATAGGCTGTTAGGCATAAAGATATTTATAAAATTAGATCTAAAAGATATATACTATTGAATCCGGATTAAAGCCGGCGATAAGTGGAAAACGGCGTTTTAAATATAGTACGGCCACTTTAAGTACCTAGTGATGCCATTTAGGCTTACTAACGCACCAGCGATATTTTAGGCCTATATTAATAAGGTATTGTTGGGCCTATTAGATATAATATATATAGTCTACCTTAATAATATTATAGTCTACTCTAATAACTACGAAGCATATACGCACTACGTGCGAATAGTACTAGAAAGACTACGGGAATATAAGCTCTATATAAATCTAAAAAAGTGCACGTTCTATACTACTAGCATTAATTTTTTAGGCTTTATTGTTAGCGTTAATAGAGTATTAATAGAGAAAAGTCGGGTGGACGCTATTAGGGAATGGCCCTACCCTATGACATTTAGAGAAGTATAGGTTTTTTTAAGTATGGCGAACTTCTACTAAATGTTTATTATTTATTACTTATAAGTAATACTCCTAATTACCAATCTATTAAAAGGATCTAAGAATAGCAAGAAGTTAGGACCCTTTGTATTTAGGGAAGCTACTAAGTAGGCTATAGACCGGTTAAAGGATTTGTTTATATCGGCGCCTATCCTAATATACTTTTGCTAGGAGCTATATATATACCTTAAAACAGATATATCTGGCTTTACCCTAGGGGCAATTATATCTTAATTAAAAGATAGAAAATAGCATCCTATGGCGTTTTAGTTAAGGAAAATAACCCCTATAGAGCAGCGTTATATAATATATAACTAGGAGCTGCTTGCGATAATCGCAGTAATAAAGCACTGGTGATATTATTATATAGGAAGCAATTATCCTATTAAAGTCCTTATAGACTATAACAACCTAGAATACTTTATAACTATAAAGGTATTAAGCGGTCAATAAGTAAGATAGGTAGAGGCACTATTATAGTATAACTTTAAAATTATATACCGCCTAGGGAAGATAAATCCTGCTAATAGGTTATTAAGACGTCCGGATTATAAGATAGGGAGAATCTAGGACAGTATAGGGGAAATAATCCCTATATTGTAAAATTTGCTTAGGAAGAAAGAAGACTCTTTCCCTAAAATTATAGAATTTCGCAATAGGGCAGAAGTCTTGGCGATATAACTGCGAAGTAATATAATTGTGGAGCCGTAGGATATAGTTATAGACTAGGTTATAGACTAAGTAGACGTTATAAAGTTAGCGTACCCTAGAATTAGCAAGAATTCTATAGGATGTGCTGGAGGTATTGCGGTACCTTTAACTTAACAGCGCATTAGCTGCGAGTTTTTAGATCTAAGGGGGATAGGTAAGATACCTATCTGTAATATAGCACACTGTATAATAGTAGAAGAATCTGCTAGCACTAATAGTTTAAAACGTCTTATGCTACGCCTTAAGTTTATAATAGCGGCAGGCGAAATAGAAGTAAGTAATCTGTATAAAACCTTTTTAGATTTTTTTCTTTAAGCTTAATAAAGGGACGCCTTCGCCTCTAGGGAGAGGTAGAAAGATATAGTAGAGACTAACTTAGCCGGAGTTACTAAGAAGCTATAGTAGTAAGACTAAAAGGGTCTGTTACGCTTTAAGGGTACTATATATATCCTAAAGGACTAAGCGATTTAAAATAAAATTCTAAAGGTTTTTTATAATAACCCTCTTAGGGGTTACTACGGTGCTAATAGAACCCTTAAGGCTGTTTAAAGGAAATACTTTTAGGACGGAATATCTAAAGAGGTTAAGGACTATATATTAAGGTATAATACGTGCTAAAGCATATAGATATCTAGGCATCGCCTATACGGCGAGTTATTAGTGCTTTCTATTCCGTAGGGACCTATATTAGAATTAACAATGGATTTTATTACAGGCTTACCCCCTACTAAGATAAGAACTGGAGAGGTTGCTAATGCTATCCTAGTAATCGTCGATAGGTATACAAAGTTTTTAGGATACTTTACTGTTATAATAATAATCACGGTAGCAGAACTGGCAGACCTGTTTTTAGAACGGTAGCTCTTATTTAGTATACTAAGGGGAATCGTATCTAATAGAGGTACCGTATTTAATAGTATATTTTAGTCTTTATTCTGTCTCTTATTAAAAATATAGTAAAAAATAAGTACTGCCTTTTACCTATAAATAGATGGGCAAACAGAGCGTCTAAATGCGTTATTAAAACACTACCTCCGCTGCTATATTAATTATTAATAGGATAATTAGATATTATAGTTAGCTTTAGCGCAGCACGTATATAATATAAGCATCTATAGCAGTATAAAAATGACCCCTTATAAAGCATTGTTTGGGGTAAAAGTAAATAACCCCTAGAACGTTAAGGACATTATTCCCGAAAGAGAGGCACTAACGGCGTTTAAAAGAATTAAGCAAATAAGAATTTGTAGAGAGGAACTTAAAAAGCACTTACTAGACGCCTAGGCTATATAAAAAAGGTACTATAACAAAAAATATATGCCGAAAGAATTTGAGATAGGAGATAAAGTCTTACTATTTATAAAAAATATTTAAATAAAACGCATTAAAAAGAAGCTGGATTACCGGTAGCTTAGACCCTTTAAGATAGTTAAGAAAACTAAAGGAAACTAAGCCTATAAATTAAAATTACTAAAATCTTATCTAATATATCCTATATTTTATGTTTCTTTACTAGAGCTATACCGGAGAAGAGATAGTGCGGAACCGCCCCTACTTAGCGAAATTAATAGGGAACTAGAATGGAATATAGAAGACATTTTAGACTAAAGATGGCGCTAGAAGAAGTGCAAATTTTTAGTTTATTAGGAAGGATACTCCTAGGTATATAATAGTTGGGAACCTAAGAAGTACCTTTAGCCGGGATATAATACCGCAATTAAAACCTTCCTAAGAACCAAAGGTAAAGACTTAAAAATGGTTCTGGATATGCTATAGGTAAAGTAATAGGAAAACCCCTATAAATTAAAACCATAGGATTAAGTATAGGCATTAAGAACGGAAACATTTCGCTATTATAATAGGGATCCTAAAATCCTATAAGAGGAAGCCTATAGGGATCCATAAGAGAACTACTAGGGATACTATTTAAAGAAGACGCTATTTAAGAAGAAGTAGTAATACTATAAGAAGTGGCCTTGGGGATTTAAAAAGATCCCCTAGGGATAAAAGGAGAGTATCCGGCCTGGCACTAGAGATACGTAGTAGAGTTAATGGTATAAAGAGGAGCAAAAGGACAGCCTATAAAGAATTAGAAATTTTAAGGAATTATAAGGCACCTATAGGAATACCACCCGTTTATTATATATAGGGATTATAGTAATATACTGCATTTATATAGATTGTTACCAAAGCTTAGAATAAAGGTATCCCTAAAGTATAAAGTTAATTCCTAATAATAGGGCATCCTAAAGGTACCTGAGAGGCACTATATAAAGCTATTTTATAAGAAGAAGGAAAGAGCTAGGTAATAACTTAAACACTAGCAGTAGTAATAGGAGCCTCCTCTTCTATCTTAATGTTATTATTAATGGTATTATCGGCTCCTCTATCCCTAAAAGTATTAGCACTTCCACTAATATTCTTCTTAGAATGATAGGTACTGGAAGAACTAGCATAGGTGGGAAACTAGCGAGGAGAACGTTTATCTTAACCTTTATTGCTATCCTTAGTATCCCTAGGTTCCAAATCGGCGTCTAAGCAGGGATTAAAGAGATATTGGCTAAAGAAGTTAGCATAGTTCCTAAGCAAGTCACTAGAGAAACTTACCTAGCTAAAGTAGCCCGCGTAAGAGTATAAATGTTATTATTAATAAGGACGAGCTGTTTATATATACGCTCCTAAACACTATATGTCTAAGAATGTTGTATCTCTATAGCAGTGAAAACCCTTATAAAATTAAAGAGTTTGTAAATAAGGGAAGATACCTTCTATCCCCGCCTATTACTATTAGAATATTAGCGGAAATCTTAGATGGCGTATTAGAGCCTATAAGTCTTATATATATAAATAGTGGGGATCTAGTATAATTAGCGAAATCTAGAATAGGACGGAATGGGAAATACTAGGACGTAGGTCTTTCTCCTACTGCGATAATAGGAGTACTTAGATTTATTTTTGCTGGAGTAAGGCATCTTATAGACGTAAGAAGGATTTTATATAAGAGTATAAACGTAGTAACGATAGCATTTTAGGGAAACTACCGTAGGAGTAATAGACGCTGTTTGGGGCGTTACTAGGAGATTAATAATACTGCCGCCGGTTTAGGGACGCGTAGAAGGACTATAAGCTATTATAAGAGAATACTCTAAGAAGTTAGCATTGTTATAAGAGATAAGGTAGGGATTTTATTGCTTATAGATATGTTAAGAAAAGATAATGAGGTAGTAATAGAAGTACGGCTGGAGATATAGAAGCTAAAAGGCGAGATGTAATAAAAACAGCCTATTTAAGAATAAGATAAATAGTGTTGTTAATGGAAGGATAAAGGAGAGACGACGACTTATAAATAGAAAGAAATTAAAATAAAAGACGTTATTATTAAAGCCTATTTAGGTAAATGGGGTTAGTAGTTAGTTGACGCGTTGTACTGGATAACCTCTAGATCTATTTACAACAAATTCCTAAAATTAGAGAGGTAAATCCCACTAAATTTTCATTATTATTATTAAAATCCTATTATAAAAGCACTATAAGAAGCTAGGGTAGGAGAAGAGCAGAGGAATAAAAGATAAAGTAAAGTTCTGCGCTAGTAAAGAGCTAGCGATAAGTCGCATTATAGAGTACCTTTCTACTAAGGGTTTCCTTAGTGGTTTTAGCCGGAACTCTATAAAAGCTTAGTAGAGGCGAAGTCTTAAAGGACTAAGACCTTAGGAGGGGAGGTAATTATAACGGAATCCCCTAGGAGGTATATATCTAATAAGACGGTAGGAGGTTTTATCTATATCCTATCTATATTCCAAAAGACATAGATAGGTTAGGGGTGAAAGGTTTTACTAGCGTCTTAGAAGGAATATATAGGAAGCTGGTTCCCCTCTAAAGAAGAACTAGTAATTAGTCTCTAAATAGAAGTAGTTAAAAGCATTTGTCCTTTAATACGTAAAACTTATTCTACCTTTAACTTACCTTTGACTTACCTTTAACTTACCTTCTACTTACTGGTGACACTATTAATTAGATAATTATACGTTTTGGTTAGGCTGGCCTCTTATATAAACGCTTAACACTAATATTAGGTCTAAACCAATATTAATAAAGCTTTTATGGCGTAAGCTTATAGTTAATAAAGACACGCTTAAGCCTAAAATAAATAGAGATATTAGCTAGCTGGTATAGTCTAGAACTACTAAGACCTTACTATAGCAACTATTAGTTACCTATTCGCTAGGTACCTAAAAGGTAACCTACCTAATACCGTATTATATTATGCTCTTTTAAAACTTAACGTATATACGCGAACTCCTTCCTATAGTAGACAGCGACCTTCTTCTTATTACCCCTATCTCTTACCCTATCCTTAGTATACTAACCTTACTCTTATATTAGGCGTTACTAGCTAGCTTACTAGAAATTGTAGGTGGTGTAGATAGCTATAGTATAGTCTTAAATTTAACCTAGACGTTTAGTATTAGCGCTTGAATAGGAGAGAGCCCGGGCGATATAGTAGTTAAGGATATTAAAGGAACGTCGCCACTTAGGCCTAAGCTATTAAAGTCAGTAATGGATATCTATTAAGGATAAAAAAGCTTACCTTAACGCAACTACCGCTCTTAGTACGTATACATTAATTATAAGGACTAAAGGTATTAGATTTAACGCAGTGCGTCTTATTATAAGCCTCTAGAATCCTATTATTAGATTTCTAGTCTTTTAAAGATATATAGGTAAAATCATTTAGGTAGGACTAGCACTAATTATAGGTTAACAGAGGTTAGGGTTCTATATATAAAGGTAGGGTTAGGATATGCTATAGAATTTATTTAAAAGAGTAGTTAGCAGGAGAATAAAGAGGTATATTAAATTAATAATAAAAAAGAAGAAATTTTTAATAATATATTAAAGATACGTCTAAATTAGACGAAGGTTAATAATAGGAAGTAAGGTGTTAAGGAAAAGGATTAAGCTTAATAAGTAAAGTGTCTTTATACTTTACCGTCCAATACCCTTCTAGTAAATAGCCGTAACCTTACTAATATAACTCCGTTATAATAGCGCTATTTAAAAGGAAGGAAACACGTATATAAGTTATTTAACCATTACTTCCTTATAAAAACTAACTATGCGGCCGGGGGAAGGCAATTAAGACGTTAAATTAAAGACGTATATAGGTTAAATTAGACCTAAAACGATATTATAGTATTAAAGAATAACGTTATAGACGTTCTTGACAATCGTATAATAGCTATAATTGCTATCGCGAAATGTCCCTATTTGCTAGGCAGTAGAGCTACGCTAAATATATAGCATAGGACTACTAGATTTAAAAGTATATACACTAAATCTTAAGAGATAAGTCTCTTTAACTAACTAATTGATACCTTAACTGTATCTAATAGCCTAAGGGCAAATATAGGAGTAATACGTTAGTAATGTAAAGGATTATAAGAAAAGGATTATAAGAAAGAATTATAAACTATATCTTAGTAGTTAAAGATAACGGTAAGCTAAGGCTCTATACGTTAAATCCTATACTAAAAGGTTCTACGGAACTATACTAGAATACTAAATTGCCTATAATACTTGTAATTAATTATAGACTGGTATAAAGGCTTAGAAGCAGAGTTATATAAAAATCCCTATATTAGCCTAGGTAGTCACCAGTATACTTCTAATAGGCTTTTAATAGGTCTCCTAGCAATCCTTATGTCTTTTCTCTAATTATATTTTTTCCTTATTAAGGTTTTTTAGGAGTTTAAAGTAGGGGTTAGATAGATAGATAATATATAGCAGTATACCAACACCTCTCTGAACCTCTTCCGGGACGAGCCCTTATAATCTCCCTACCGTAAGGTAATGGCGATTGGGGGCTGACTATAAGAAGGGGGGGGGTAATGTAAGGGATATTATTGCGGACACCTTAGGTTGCCCTTAGGACAACCCCTAGACGCCCCTTAGATAGTCACCGGTCACGTGCCGGAGGCATATGCCCGTAGTATATAGTCTCCACAATCCCAGAGGCCTTACCTCCTTAAGGATTCGTCTCTCTTACCAATCTATCCTGTTCCACAATCGTGTCCTTATAGCCCCCTGTTTATAAGATCCCCTTACATTAAAAGATTATAGTAGTATTAGATACTTTAGACGATTATATAATAGGTATAAGACTTTTATATAAATTATTAAGCCTATATCCTAGTTAATGGATATATATTAGAGGTGCAGGCGCTTCTATAGGCGGGTCTTCTATAGAGATTAGCACTAGCCCTAATACTTTTTCTATTTTTTAATACTGATTTTATATAAAGCGCACCTAGAAATAGTAGCTCTATAGACTTTATTAATAACTATTTAGTATAGATTATAGGCCTTACGGCGAAGGAAAATATATAGATTATCTAGGGTAAGATTATACTTATTACGGCACTGTAACTAATCTAGTCAGGGGGCTCGCTTAAGCCTTGGCATATTTATATAGATGTGTCCTTTTCCACCTTCTGCTCCTTATCTTAATATTTAGGTCTATAGATTACTAATTATATAGGCTTATATACGTTCTTTACGGCGCTCGTACCTCAATTGACTAAGTCGCCGTAACAATACTAATGCTTAAGAAATGGGAGAGGACTAGTAGAGCTTAACCCAAAGTAAAGAAAACGTTATTTATCTACTTTACTAGATATAAAGAAGTGGGTAAGGATATAATCACGCCGCTCTAATTTAAAGGAAAAGGAGTCCCCCTAATACAGAATATTAAAATCCTTAGTATAATTCTTAATAAAGAGCTACGGTTTAAGGTATACCTAATAAATAAGGCAGATAAAGCTACTAAGGTAGCGCTAGCGTTGCGTAGATTAAAGGAACTACAGTTTAAGAGCGTTAAGTAGTTAGCTAAAAGCTTAGTCCTACTAGTAGTAGACTATACATTACTAATATAGTACTTGCTTATAATATAAGAGTTAATATAGCCCCTTTAATAAACGCAGAGGATTATAGTATAAGCTATTATTAGGGGGTTCTATACTATTACTCTATTAATAGTAAAAGTAGAAGCTGGCTTGCTCTCTTTTAAATAAAGGCTACGTAATTAAGCCATTGCGTTTTAGGTATTAATCTATAAACTAGGTAAATTATATCCTTATTAGATAATTTGAAGATAAAGGCTCTATAAACGGCACTAGTCGTCGCTTTAGAGGATAGTAGAGATATATAAGGATGTCTAGGTAAATAGGATGCTAGAGGTTAAACTATATATATACTCGCTATAGGTAACTAAGCCTAATATAGTAATATATAAGGATAAAGAATATACTTAAGCTATTATTAAACACTATAAGCTAGGGCAGGTTAATATATATATTAATATATTAGTTTATAATAATAGGGCGGGAATTAGCGTATATGCTACGCTATCTAAAGTAATGCTTTTAAAAACGGTGGTAAGCTCTAATTAAGCCGATACTTACCTTATAGAGCTTTTAGTAATTAGTAAGGCAGTTAAATAGCTATAGGACCCTATATATACGGCTATTAACTAAGTAGGTTTTCTAATACCTGCTTTTAGTATAAGAATATTCTCTACATCGGGAAAATATTCGCAGGATGAGATTCAAGTAGACTTTGATTTTCGCGTTTCGCGTAATTGACATGCAATTTGACCAACTCGACACGCAATTGACCAACTTGACACGCATTTGACTAACTTGACACGCAATTCAACTAACTTAACACGCAATTGACCAACTTGATACACAATTCGACTAACTTAATACGCAATTAACCAACTTGACACGCAATTCGACCAACTTAATACGTAATTGACCAACTTGACACGCAATTTAACCAACTTAATACGCAATTGATTAACTTAATACGCAATTTAACCAACTTAATACGCAATTGACCAACTTGACACGCAATTCGACCAACTTAATACGCAATTGACTAACTTAATATATTTAAAAGTTAAATAATACGCAGTTGACCTACTTAGCAACTTTAAAAGGTAACTGTATATTTCTTAATATGCAATTAAGGTAAAGTTATATGCTATATATTTAACTATTATATATTATCTAATATAATCTTATATAATCTTATATAGTCTTATTACTTAGAGGCTCTGCACGAGGCTCTGCACGAGGCTCTACACGAAGCTCTACACGAAGCTCTGCGTACAGAGGCTCTGCACGAAGCTCTGCGCATAGAGGCTCTGCACGAAGCTCTGCACGAAGCTCTGCACGAAGCTCTGCACGAAGCTCTGCACGAAGCTCTGCACGAAGCTCTACGTACAGAGGCTCTGCACGAGGCTCTGCGCGAGGCTCTGCGTACGGAGGCTCTGCACGAAGCTCTGCACGAAG
>Ga0307515_10020273_pt1 | contig 11873 bp, 8 predicted proteins | sample 17_EM_MG_FD_194513 | JGI IMG/M metagenome (GOLD analysis project Ga0307515, IMG submission 194513) | Populus trichocarpa ectomycorrhiza microbial communities from riparian zone in the Pacific Northwest, United States - 17_EM | ecosystem: Host-associated > Plants > Roots > Unclassified | place...
AAAAAATATTATGTAAGGTTGTACATATTATAAAAAAATGCTATCTTTTTTGTGAAAACCAAACAATATTTAATCAAAAAATAAACTGAAAAGTTGAGAGATATATGTGGAAGTAGATATTTGATCTTGAAATATGGGCCATAGACTCATTTGTATTTAATAACAATGTTTATTGGAACTAATATTTTATTTAATAAAATAATAATAAAAACAAACAAGAAAACATTTTAATAGAATTAAAGAGAAAAAAAAATTAAGTAAAGCTGCATAAAAAGAATGCCTCCTAAAATTAGAAAAAAAAATCTTTGAAAGCGTATTATTAAATTAAGTAAAAATCAAATTATATTTTATTAAAAACATCATAAAAATTTGAAAAAACTAATAAAGCAATTAATAAAATTTTTAATTAAAACCCAACACCAAAGGATAAAAATAAAAGAGAAAAAAAATTGACACAAAAAAATAGGCCTAAAGATGTGGGCCTTTTAGCCTAGGCTTGTGCGCCTCGGCTGAGTTATTTTATTTTTCAAGGGGCAAATGACCTATCATTTTTCCCTTATTGTTTTTATAAAAAAAATAGATGGTGCGTTGCCTACTTTCCCAATTTTAGATGACTAGAATGTCATATTAAAAAATTCAGGCCAATGGTTTGTTTTTGCTAAAAAAACTTAATTTTCAACTAGTTTTTTTATCTGAAATACCTAGAAAATAATATATTTTGACAAACTTATCAACATACTTATAAACAAAATAACAACCTAAAAACCCAAAATCAACCTAAAATAAAAACAAATCTTTCCAAACTTAGATTTACCATTTTAGACGATGAAAAGGACAAATAATACAAAGGTGAGACTCCCCATAATGAATTTGATACCAAGATCGACCTTTTCATAGTCTAAATTGGTGTCAACTAATACTTTCTCTCTCTACCACATAATCCAATGACTCTTTTTTTTTTTTCCTCATCTCTTAAATCAAGGACTAAAAAAATAAAGAAAATAAAGTTCTGGATCAAAATTAAAATTCCAAAAACCAAAATGGTCAAAACAATAAAAATAGAAAGTATAATGACCAAAATGAACTTTTCACGCAAACTTTGAAGGTGCCACCAAGTTTTCCACTCCTTTCCACTTGGATCCTCCGTATATTAATCTTATCCTTGTTAAACAAATTAGAGCCAATTGGCCATTAATTTAACCACAAAAGGATTGAATCGAGGAGAAAAAAAACTTTGATGACCAAATTGAAAAAAAATCTACTGTAACAATCCACAATGAATTGTGAAAGAGTGAACAGTGGCATAGGAAACAATATTTTCCCCATACATTTTAGTGATTCTTATTGTATCATGTAGGTGAATTTTATAAATTAGAATTTTCTCCATGATAAGTGAATGGCCATCCGCTTTGGCTGGGAGGAATACTCTTCCCACATCGGTGTTCCTTGGCCCTCCTCATGCTTAGGCGTGAAATGATCTTAGGAAAAGATGATGCTTAAATAATGCATTTTGTATCTTTAGATATAAAATTTCTTTTATATCAATGTGGAGTGTTCCTTTGTGCTCGTGTGAGAGTACCTAGATAAGGTAAAACTTGTTTGTATTTGAGCAAAGTGATCTTATGATTGACAATCAAGCCTTAAAGGTGTTTTTTTATACATATGTAAAGGTGATGACTTGTATCTAAACAAGGTAATCCCTTGTACTAGGAGGGACATTGCTTTTATACCCGACTAAGGTAAAGAAAAACGTATTTGAAACATAATTTTTTGAAATAGAAGAGTTAGAATATGCAACAAAGTTCCTTGAAAACCCAAAGCTTATAAGATGGGGAAAAAAGGGTGAATTAGGGGTTCTAAAACTAATCCTAATAACTCAGTTTTAGGTCCAACAATCATAAGAACATAATAACACCCACTACATAAGTCTTTGGTCACAAAGTTCCGACTCACACACGCTTATGGAAGCAACTTATTCAATCACACAACTAACATGACAATCATGATAAAATAAGTGTAAAAAATAAAGAGATAGGAAAGATAGATGCACATGAATTTTATAGTGGTTAGAAACTAACTACCTACTCCAGTCCCTAAGTGGTAAGCTTGAGCTTCTACTAATGCATACCTTATATATATAAAGATCCAGAAAACCACAGTCATATCAACCATTCCCAATAAAGCTAAATTTAAACTTGTGATTGACTTTGACACAACGATAACCTGTATCGAGGCACCATGATTATAGAAACCAAACCCATACCCAACACCTATACAAAGATGTGAACAAGTAGTATGAAAGACACTATGAAACTTGGTTAATCTTCGATAAATCAGAGTAGTTCAATGAAGAACCAAAATTAGAGAATTTTCTCTCACATCATAATATATTATTTTGAAATCAAAGTCCATATATATATAAAAAATCTAAATACTAAATAACCTTATTTATAATAGGTAAAAAAAAATATTCCTAAACAAGTCTATAAAAAATAATAAAAGAGTTCTAAATAAAATAGAAAAAAGAATCCTAAATCAACTAGGAAACTAATGCATATCTCGCACAATAGCTTCAACCCAATATAAAATAAGACATATGAAAACATTTGGTAAAATTTTAGCTCGATCAAATAGTTGGATAAAAATTATTCTTATTAGCGTAAAACTATGCATTTAAAAAAAAATCCCAAAACCACCTTTAATGTCCTTGAATGATAAGGAAACATTTCTCAATAAGCTTGATTACAAAATAATTAGGCCCATGTTGTAGATAGATTAGGCCCCTCTTGCACATACATTAAGTTGATTAATGTCTCATCATCACTTGTTGTAGCCTTTTTGAAATTCACTTTGTTCCAAATACTTTGAATAGGCCATTTGAATGCATCATTGAGTTTCTTTGCCCTTGATTATGTAATTGGTCCAGTTATCACTTCTAATGGATCCCTTGGAATCTCCTATCTCCTTAAAAGAACTCTATCTCGAATCTTTACCTATATCGAACAAAAAGAGATCAGAAACATTAAAAGCAGCATTAATACCATACTCACTTGGTAAATCTACTTTGTAGCCATTGTTATTAATTCTTTCAAGGATTGGAATGAACCATCTTCTCTTGACATCAACTGAGATATCCTACATTTAGAAAACCTCTCCTTACATATATGCATCCAAAACCAATCACCAAGTTCAAAGATAACTCTTTTTATGCCCTTATTAGCTTTGAATGAATATTGCCAATTCTTTTTCTATATTTTTCATCCTACACTCTCATGAAGAGCATTCACTACCTATTCTTTTCTATTGCCATCAAGACCAACTCTTTTATCAACAAGTAAAGAAATTAAATATAAAGGAATTAAAGCTATAAACAATTTCAAAAGGTGAATAATCAGTAGTAGAATACACACTTCTATTATATGTAAATTCAACAAACAACAAGCAATCTTCCAAATTATTCAAATTCTTTTGAGTGATAGTTCTTAACAATATAGTTAAAAGTCCTATTAACTACTTCAGTTTGACCATTTGTTTGTGGATGACAAGTAGTAGAAAATAACAATTTTGTTCCTAACTTACCCCACAAAACCTTTTAAAAGTAGCTAATAAATTTAATATCACTATTAAAAACAATGCTTATATGAACGAACCCCCATGAAGCTGAACTATTTCTCTAAAGAATAAGTCATTTATGTTAGTTATATCATCGATTTTATGATAAGATATAAATATTTCATATTAAAAAACTATCTACAACCATAAAAATAGAACCCCTATCCTTTTTTTACCTAGGCAAACCTACAAAAATCATAGATATATCAATATAAGGTTCCTTAAGTACTAGTAAAGGACTATACAAGCTATCGTAACCCATTCCTGAGTTCTTCCCCTAAATTTACATTTTCCTTTTAAAATAAAAATAAAAAACAAAAGCAATAATAACAAGAAGATTGACAACTTGGCAAAAACAGGATGAGGAAGGTTTCAGATATATAGAAAGATCAAGCTACAATTTTGGATGGAATTATGAGCCTAATCATACCCCATTGTACCCAAGACTAAAGAGACAATGCATATTCAGGATCAAATTAAATGATTATTGGATGGATTTGCATAAAAATTAAGTTTGGAGACTTAATTAGATTTTTAATAGGCCAATTTGATTTAATCACTGTTGCGATGTCGCGGTCGCACAAATTAATTTCCCTAGCTTAAAACACAACACACAAGATAATATAAAGCAAGCAAGGGGTCGATCTCACGAGGAAGGTTCAAGTCAGATTTTTATGCTAGATGATATGCAATTTGGGGGGATTTGGACGTTATCTAGGCTAAAGCAAAAGAAAACAGAAAACTATCAAGCAAAATTAAATAAAATTAGAAAATTATCAAGAGAACAAACCTTGGTCACAAGTAAACATCCACCTACAGAAATTAGAACTGATCATGGAAACGAGACATCAATTTATTTTCTGAATATTTATTTCTTCTTAACATTGGTTACTTAACAGATCCATCATATAATTAACCCTAACCATCAAACAACCACAGTGTCTGCACTAGTAATTTAATTCAATGGCAACCTTAAGAACTAGATAAGTTGATTAATCAAGAAAACATAATTGTCCGCAGTCTATGTTTGATTTGATTGAATGTTCTCCCTAAGATTAATAACGTAGATTCGCCACAATTATTAAACCTAGTTGCTTCACAAGTTCATATACCACAACTTCGGTTTTGATATCAAACTTAGTAATAGATTGTCTACAATAATAACTTAGAGTCCGCTCTAGCAATTAAAATAAACAATCATATAAAAAAAACATAGGAGAACAAACATATTCATCATATAAACTGAAAAGAAAAGGTAAAATAAATCTCACAGTTCTTGAAATCCGAAGGTTTTCGTGTCCTTGCAACCAAGAAAAAGAGTTTAGCCTTGCATGTTTGTTGAACAACTAACGAAAAAGAAGGAGGAATGCATGATTTCAGGTTTCTTAGAGGAAGGGGGTGTTTTTTCTCTACTTGGATGGCTGCCCCCCTTCTCTTCTCTCATTCTTTTTATATCATAGGAAACCCTAGTCTCTATTTTACAAAATAGTCCTCCCTTAAGTAGACAATTTACATTTAAGCACTTTAATAACTATTTTCCTAAAAAAGGAGAAATAGCCTTGCATGAAATCTTCAAGCTTTGACTTAGAGGAGCTAAATTGCTGAAATAAAAACTTGGATGTCGGTGTAGATGCTTCGGAACGTAATTTGGACTCATTTCTTCACGAAATCTGTTTGCTGGCAGAATTCAGTTGTCATCTTTGCAAAATCATATCTCCCTCAAATGATATCGTTTTTACGAAATTTGGAGCGTTGATAGGTCTTTGCGTCAGGAATCCAACAAAATTAAGTTTGCTTCACTTGGACTTCTGCAGCTCCAGATATTCAAGTCGGAACGGCCAAAGGTCAACATTGACAGATTGCAAGATTTGACTTTGAAGGCTGCGATTTCCATGCTCTTCCTTATTTTATTTTCTTACCTTTGATTTCTAGAAAGGTATGGATGTTAGCTTTTTAATTCTACTGGAATCACTTCATTTCGACCTCTAGAGCTCACGCTCTGCATAAAACATCAACTGAAAGTCAAATCTGCCAATTACCTCCAATTTACTCCTTTTTGCATCTTTCATCCAAAAGTGCCTTTAAAACATAAAACAAAGAATATCAAGACATTTTATATATAAAACATAGGCACAACACTAGTTAAATGTGGGTGAAACTATCGAATAATATGGTTGCATCAAATACCCCCACACTTAGCTCTTGCTTATCCTCGAGAAAGGATAGGTAAAATCAAATTGAAATTAAATTAAATCAAATCAAATCACTATGACTAATCTCCCATCAATATCCAAGAATATATGCATTATAAACAAGAATACAGTCAAGAAGGATAAATAGTATAATTTTTTATGAATTTATTTATATGCAAATTTCAAAACTCAATTAATCGTCGAGATTTAAACAAAATCCATGCCATGCCAAAGTGATAGGTCTTCTCATTGATATACAATCCAATACTCACGTGTTTAGGGCTTATGTGTTTAAATCTCTCAAATTCAATCAATGAATATGTTCTACCATAAGCTTGCTTTTCAATCTCATCTCCATTACTAACATATTACAAGCAATGCATGAATCAAAATGTTTTATTTTCTAGTTGTAATGGGGCTAAGGTTAAGGTGAGGTAAAAGAGAGTAAAAGAAAAGGTTCAAACCAAAGAAAGTAGAGCATTATGAAAAATGATATTTCAAATAAGATATTCCATCAAAGCACATAAATTTTCCATCTTTAATCACCAATGCTTAACTTCTTTTGATTTCAAGCTCTTTCAACATAAAATCTTAAGAACATAAAGGAACACTTTTTTTTTCTTTTTCTTTTGGTTTTTCACCTTTAGCAACTTTGCCCATCTTTTCATTAAGCATCACTTCTTCTTTCTTTTCACATAATTTCCAACTATAATTCCATGAGATATCACACGAATATGCTCTACTAATCCTTGGCCAGGGGAAAAGGAAAACATATAAAAAGTTAAGGTTTACACATGGGTAAAACAAAGAAAAGATAAACAAGCTCAAAAGGGGCTCACTAAGGATAATATGCTTTAGGTTGACTTTTTGGCTCAAATGGTTAAAATTCCTAATGCCTTTATCATCTTCATGTATATATGTAATGCGAATGTAATCTCAACAAGATATGAAGCAAGTTCTAGAGATACATATCACTGAAAGAATGCACAATCAAAGAATATAATGTTGAAGACTCAAAAGCTTGCATTGGTATATAACACTATAAAGTCAATTCCTAAACCAATTAAACATTAGAACTTGCATACACACTTATTCATTCAATTTATATCTTCATCTATCTCAATTAATTCTCATACATAATACTCATATTCTCATAAACCAATGGGAGTTCAAAAAGATCAAACATAGATTTTTTTTTGAAAAATAACAAAGAAAACCAAAATTCTCTTAATACCCCCACACTTTAAACACAACATTGTCCTCAATGTTGAAATAAAAGAAAAGGAATATAAGAGAATGACAAAAATAAAGTAAAATGCGAAAAATAAAAGATAAGGAAAAAAGAAAGCAAATCTGATTTTTTTTCTTTTTGTGCTGGGTTGCCTCCCAGTAAGCGCTTTTGTTTTATGTCATTAGCTCGACATGTCGCATGCTCATTCTTCATAGATTGGTCCAGCTAACTCCACAGAAGCGGTGAGTTGTGTCGTCCAAACTTTATGGAAAGGTTTCAAGCGATGCCCATTGCATTGAGCACTTTGTTTGTTTCTAAACTTGTAATTTCAACTGCACTATAAGGAAAAACATTAGAGACAACAAAGGGTCCAATCCAACAAGAGCACAACTTTCCAGGAAAACGTTTTAAACGCGAATGATAAAGGACTTTGTCTCCAACATTAAACTCTTTCTTGTAATCATTCGGTCATGAAAACTCTTAGTCTTTTCTTTGCAAATCCTTGCATTCTCATAAGCATCATTCTGTATCTCTTTTAACGTGATTCCAGTCCTTTTAGGTACCAAAAAGATAGGCGCTACCCATTTACTGTTCATGATGGGGTAAATGACCTTTGCATCATGGAGGACAGTTTGCAAAGCTTGCAAAGCCAATGCTGATTGGTGCATATTTTGTGGAACACATATATGCCTCTCTATCTCTTCTATCTCGATAAAATCATAGCCATAACTCAAAGCCACGCTTAATCCGTTCTCATAGTCATAATCAAAAACTTGCTGCACACACTTATCAACCTAGTCATAGCATATGATAGAATAAATATTGTTGTAAGGATATTTCATTGCATCATGAAAATTAAATTCAATTTTTTCATCTCCTACCTCCATAGACAGAGTATCCTTACCACAATCAATCTTTGTATTGGCAGTTTTCAAGAATGATCTCCCAAAAAATATAGGAGTGTTGTTTGATGAATCACAAGAGTCATGTTCCATATCAAGAATATAAAAGTCGCATGAAATAACCAAACTATCAATCTTAACTAGGACATCTTCTATCACACCAAGTGGATAAACAAAACTATGATCCGCAAGTTGTATTACAATACTAGTTTTATTCAAAGGCTCCAGACTAAGAGAATCATAAACATGTTTAGGCATAACACTAATAGATGCACCTAAATCGCATAAATCCCTTTTAAAACTAGCATTACCAATAACACATAGGATAGTAAACACACCTGGGTCCTTTTGCTTCAAAGGCATATTATTTTGAACAACAGCAGATACAACTTCATCCATACTTACCATTTCATGACCTTTCAGTTTGAAAGCTCTCTTGGTAGTACACAACTCCAAGAACTTGGCATACTTGGGAATTTGCTTGATAGTATCAAACAAAGGAATGTTGAGTTCCACTTTGTTGAAAACCTCTAAAATCTATGGGAATTTGACATACTTGGGAATTTGCTTGATAGCATCAAGCACGTCACAACAAGATGATGACTCCACTGGGGACACCTTTCCTAGTTGAACTAAGCTTTGCTTGTTTGATTGTTTGCCTATTTATTTTAGTCTATTTAATTTTAGTATATTTTCTTTTATTACTTTACCATGCATTTTTTATACAATGCTCATGCATAAGTACACCGAGTATAAAATAATGCCTCCATGCATCTTGATTAAACCAAACTCTAGGTTAGATAGAGAGTAGCGGTCTGCCTCATAACTTTCAGTCGGGGTTTAAATTTGTGAAACATCCAACTATGAACTAGGTGTTTACTCAGTAATGGCGGTCACACTATGCCCTAACCATTCCTTGTAAACCTTTATACTGCCTTTATAGAAGGTGGTCATTAGGTAGATCATAGATCCTTTTTTAGACCAGATAGTAAGCTTTCCCTTCATGTAATTGCCTAAAACTTGCCTTTAGAGTTTAGACTCCTTAATAATTCATTTTGCGTCAAGGCAAACCCGATTAAAATCCTGAACTCTACAGGATTTCTAAACTAAGACCATTGACTTCCATGATTTTTTCTGAGTATGGGGAAAGATCCGAGACAATGTAATTAGTTGAAGGGGATTACCCAAGGATCGAGGTTGGGGAATTACCACACATGACCAAAGTACATTACTTCGTAGATAACATAAAGAAGCTTATGTCAGTCTTAGGGTATGTGAATGAAACATTGTTTGAGAGAAAGTATGAGAGAATTGCCCACCTGATAGGGATCCCAGTTCAAATTTTAGCAGTCAAAACTTTAATGCATTTCTGGAATCCAGGTTATAGGTATTTCACCTTTGGAGATGTTGACATGACCCCCACCATTGAAGAGTATGCCCAGATTTTAAATTTCCTAAATGACCATCACAAAGTATATTTCAGACAAAGAATCGAGAACACAACTGCTGAGGTCGCAAAACTACTATATTTAAACCAAGTTGATTAGTATAGGACATCTAATGGAGAATTTAAATGGAAGTTGATTGAGAATAAGCTGAAGACAAATAGAGAAAGGGGAAAGCTAGGTGAAGAGAAATATACCAGACAATTGCTTTTGCCATCTTCGAGTTAGTTTTGTTTCCCTTAGAAGCCACTGAGATCATCAGTATTGAAGTTGCCAATGTCTTTATTGAATATGAACAGACAAAGAATAACCCCACCTCAGCTATCTTAGTTGAAACTTTCTTGTCCTTAAATCATTGTAGACTGAATGGAAAAGGAGTGATGTGGCATTGCGTTCCTCTGTTATTTTTGTGGATAGTCAGTCATTTAGAGATATTGAGAGAAGTTTTCAATAATTTCTGGGGGTTCAACATAAGAATATTTGGGCTTATTTTAAGTGAAAAATGGAACGACCTAGATGAGAAAGCATGGGTGAAAAAATACCAAGTAGTCCCTCAAAGTAATTTCATGTGGAAAACTCCTTGGGTGGGCAATCCATCTTATATTATGAGTTGTGGTGACAAAGCATGGGTTCCATGATTGGTTTGACTGGTTATATCAGTTACTCACCCTTACTGGTAGTTAGGCCGTTTGGAGGCATACAATAAATACCGAGAACCTGGGGATTAGCCGAGTATACTGGTTTGTTCAAAGAAGCTAATTCCTTAGTCAAGCTAGACGCCATCAGATGTGATTGGGGGCAGCTTGTTTTAGTCTACATGGAGGAGAAGTAAAAAAAATCTTCAACCAGCCCTAATTACTTAATATTAAGGAGTGGTGAATTATTTAGGACACTCGGAGGTATGGTAATGCAAAGACAAAATTCAATCGACAAGGAGGAATCATCCACCACTACGGAACCCAACATGGAAAGGGTAAATAATGAAGAAAATTTGCAAGATGAGTTGGATAGGCTGAGGATTGAACTGAGCAACTACAAGAGTCAGCAGAAACCAACTGTTGCAAGAAGAAAAGATGAAGACCTTCATGAACCAATAAATAAAAGAGAAGGATGAGCAGATAGTTGAATTGATATAAGATTCAGTGCAAGAAAAGAACTTCTAGTTTGAGGAAATTGTGTGTGGAATCCAAGAATAGTTGGAAGAAATAATGACCAAATATGATGACTTGGTAAATAAGCACGTGATGCTAGAAAAAGAGTTGGTGAGTCTGAAAAAGACTTCTAAAAGTAGAAGACGTGCTTGCAAGGAGTCAATAACTGCTTTGAAAAAAGAGAAGGATCATAACATAATGAAGCTAGAGGTCGAAAAAGAGAAGAACATATTGGCTAATCTTACTATTGAAGAAGAAAGAAGCTTAGGATCTCAATAAAAGATCCAAGTTGATGATGAAAGAGAAGCAAAAAAGGCAGTTGAGTCAGATATGAGGGAACACCTAAGTAAAGCAAATTCCTTGAGAGACCAAGTCTCTACAATCTAGTCTGAGCTGGAATTCCGAGAAGAAGAGGTAAAGAAAATGAAAGGGCAATTCGAGGAGTGGTAGGACTACATTAACAACTTCAATGTACAACAAATGCTTGGCACTTTCATAGCCAACCGTATGGTATAACCTACACCTGTGATATGAAAGGAACTTGATTTCTTGTTAACATAAGTTAGCATCATGAATTCCTGACAATATTTAAAAGTTTGGTGTTACTTAAATAAGATAATTAATATAATCATGCTAACAATTTATAATGAGCTATTAATGACAAATCATCCGATTGGAACCTCCTTTGTGTGTGGTTTCCAGTTGAGTAATAAAAAAAGTTAATATTATACTTATTTGAAATACCATTAGTGGATCATCTAACCTTGACAATTGTTTTTATCATTGTTTAATCTTCACATTAATCTGACATCTCAAAGTCCTCTTAACTCATCATTACCACCACCACCACCACCACCATTATTATTATTATTATTTATAATTTATATAGTTAACCTCCCTGTGGTTCGATTCCGGTCTTGTCGGGTTATTTATTACTTCGACACTCCTATACTTGGGAGAAGACATCAATCTTTTGGTCGTGTCACCTCTGCAACCACCTTACCCTTGCTGGTATAAATCAGGCCTCACATATGAATATCATGCTGGCATTGCAGGATATAACATTCATACTTGCAATGCCTTCAAGAAAAAACTCCTACAACTAATTAAAACTGGGTGGATAATGTTCAAAGAAACTCCAAACATGAATATAAACCCTCTACCCAATCATGCTTCAGGCAATAGGCCGGTAAATGTACTAGAGGTGGAGCACTGACACAACCAAAAGATTGATGTCTTCTCCCAAGTGCAGGAGTGTCGAAGTAATAAATAACCCGGCAAGACCGGGGTCGAACCACAGGGAGGTTAATTGTATAAATTATAGATAACAATAATACAAC
>Ga0307515_10020274_pt1 | contig 11873 bp, 8 predicted proteins | sample 17_EM_MG_FD_194513 | JGI IMG/M metagenome (GOLD analysis project Ga0307515, IMG submission 194513) | Populus trichocarpa ectomycorrhiza microbial communities from riparian zone in the Pacific Northwest, United States - 17_EM | ecosystem: Host-associated > Plants > Roots > Unclassified | place...
GGTGGAGTCCACAAGGATAGTGGCGTAGAGTTTCTTTCCATTAACTATCAGTGTTTGACTGAGTTGGTAAAGTAAAACAAGTTGTATGAATATGTTTTAAAATATTTTTTTTTAGAAATATATTAAAATATTTTTTTTTTAATTTTAAAAAGTTATATTTAACATAAAGCATCAAAATTATTTAAAATTATAAAAAAATTTAATTAAAAATAAAAATAAAATAAAATAAACATCTAATTTTTTTTAAAGTGCGTTCAAAACGTAAAACTAGACTCTCTCTATCCACTAATACTAATGGTCATGGAATGGAATGAAAGATATAAATCCTGTTTCCCAAACCTTATTCAGATATAAAGACTTAGTTCGATACGTGTATGGAAAAAAAGGTTTCTTTGCATTGCGTCTAAAAGAGACAAAAATATAATTTGATTGGTGTATGGATTGAAAGGCGAGGCATCCTGAACCAAGGGAGTAACGTCTTGTATATCCTCCCATCATTTCTGACATGAATTTGTGTCCACTATGGCCACGATGTTCTATCTATCAAATTGTTTTCTTCTTCTTTTTTATTTCGACACAGTAGCCAAAAGGCTACCCTGGTGCGCGGAGCACTTTACTGCCAAGCCAAGCCAATGTAGGCAGCTCGTTTACTTATGTTATAATAGTTGGTAAGATTATATTATGATTTAGGTTGCCTTTCATTTGCCTCTCTTGGTCCAAGATTATAGTAGGAAGTAAACGAGCTGCCTACACTTGCTTGGCTCCTCTCACCAGGAAACTCCAGGTTTCAGGCATTTCTATGCCCCCACCGGAAAAAGTACTCTGAATTTCGGCCTCGATTTAGTTGCCGTGAGGTGCTTTCAAATATACTTCGGTGTGGAAAATGACAGACCACGCTCGGATTTCAGATAGCATTGCCGACTCCCATTTTTCCTTTTAGTACGGATGCAGTTTTTGAAAAGAGATGAAAATTTATGTTTCTTGTTTTCACGAGATCACGTAATAAGAGTAAGGTTATAAATATTGGATTTGATTTGGAACCAGAGGGCTTGAGCCGTTAAGTTATTGACACAAAATCAATTAACTGATGAGCAGTGTACAGCCAAATACTACTATCGAGCTCAACAGACCAAACTATGTTGTGTTGATTTTGAGCTCACTCTCAATCTGAGAGTATGTGTTAAGAGGGAGAAAAAAAAAGCATCGTGGTTTCCTAAATATGCTGTAATCCTTACTAAATAACCTTCTTAATTTTCCATTTTGTGTCGTTCAATTCCTTTATTAGAAATAATAATTAACCTGAGGTTCCTAGACATCAATATCTCTAAATGGCCATGGATCAAACCTCCCATGGGGATCGTGACAGACGGCTACTCTGCATCCCAATTAGGAATGTTAGCAGTAGCTTCATTGACCATCTTTACGAGGGTAACCTGCAGAAAGGACAGGCAAAAGAACACATCAAAATGAAAGTTATTAGTAATCTGTACAGGTCATTCTTTGCTATCACTCCAGAGTTCATGAAATGGAGTTCCTACTGACAGATTACTTCTAGTTAGTTGAACTCCATATCATCCATAAGGGTAATAGCTACACATATCCATGCTTCGATATGTTGCAGCATGAATATGATTCTAAGCCGTCGAAACCGGCAGACAGTGATCACAACTGGCCAACAGGGAAACAGTTCAATGCTTCTAGCCAAGTTTTTTGGCCTGATTAAATCTTAACTTGACCATACTCTGCTGTGGAAAAGGTACCTAATCAGTCCCAGCCTTTTGCTTTACAGAAATTTCTGAAGGTTATAATTTAGATCAAAAAAACTGACCATTATCAGGTCAAAAGGAGATAATCATGAAAACTAGACAGACCTCAGTTCACATGCCAGAGACCCTAGAATCGGGGCCAAATTTCAGCTTTCAGTGAAGCAAGGTGAGAGGATTTTAAAGCAAGAACAATAGCACACCAGAAATTTTCTGCTCTAATCCTTCTTAAACTTTCACGAAGCAGATTACGAATGGGAAGTGTAAACATGGACGGTACCAGAATATAAATTTTGACGGAGGTGGGGCAGTTGCAACTCAGTAGCCTATGTTATTCTGTAATGTATATTTTCCAAACCCTAGTAGAGGGGAATACACTGCAAAAATGTTATAATATTGCTCAAAACGTACCACACTTTCTGGAACCCCTGGAGGGGGCAAGGGGAGGTTTTTTGGTGGAGGCCCTCGTAGATATGATCTCTTGTCAAATCTCCACTCTCCAATTTTTCCATATGTTAGCTGACCCTGAAGATTATGTAACCTCAGATAACTAACAGGATGACAAGGAGATAGAAGATGGTGGATTCACAAAATTAAACGAAATGCGAAAAATTTTGCAGGCATAAGATCATAACTAGAATAGCAATTCTTCTTAAATAGGATATTGTTTAATTTTACCTTTAAGTTGTAGTCACATCCATAAGTATAATGAATGATAAAAAATTTCCTAGTGCTCAGATCCCATGGGGGCTGCAGAATGAACATCTCAGAGTCTTACAAACTGCTTAATACACAAAATCAACATTGCATAGAAAGTCCAACTGAAGCTGCTAGAACTGGAGATCTAATAAACTGAGCACAAAGAGCTACACAAGGTTTTGACTGAACCTGCAGCATAAAATCTTTCCGAAGAACATGCTGCACGTCGTTCAAAGCTGCTGCCACAGCATATGCATACCTTAGTTCAGCGACCAAAAACAGGAGTGTCAAAAACCTGTCATCAGAGAGTTAATACAAAGTAAATAATGGCCATTACTGTGCACTTACATTTCTAGTACCCATCCAAAAGCTTTATCAGTCTCCTTGTCATTTTTCATTTTCAAGGAAACGTTCATCCATTTAGGAGCTATCTTTTCCAGAAGTTCCTGAAAATCATAAGGTTCAGATAATAACTCATCTTTCATCCAACAGAAAAACTATATCACAAACGCAATTTTTAGAGAGTTACAACAATGAGAAATACAAGTTTATTTTCACGCAAGTGCAAAAATTGTTATACTGTTCATATTTAAACAGAAAAATGGAATATCAGAACAAGTATAGCAGAAACTAATCATTGCAAAACAGATCAAAGGCAATTTTGATACTAGGAGATACGGTATCTCGAGAGTAAACACCTTCTTGATAATTACAGGAGAGTTGCCAATTGGATCGATATCTGTCACAGGACCCTTCTCCTCTGGATAATACTTCCTTACGATATTTTCGAATTTAGCAGGTTCGATATAGAAAAATGGAAAAGCAGCCGGCAACCCTCCACGTGCTAGATTTGGAAGGGGATTCACAAGTATATGATCAGGCTCTGCCATTAATATATATCTGCACAGATTGCATTTCACCGCCATTAGAATATCATGGAGGTAAATGCATGTCAAGTAAACATTATGAAAACTGAAAAGCTCACTCTTCCTCAATGGTAGTCTTTTCCAGCCACTGCACAAAGGCCCATGGTCTATTTAGGACGATGTAACCCTGGTTTACAGAATGGAAAGTCATGTCACCACTAATGAAAAAATAGATTTGTGTAAAAAGATCAGAGTATCAAAATCAACACACAAAAAGAAAGAAAAAAAATCAAATCAGAAGATAGCATTCTCAAGAGGGGTAAGATAATTACATTACAAACAAGCAAGTCATTTAATTCGACGACATATTAAACCATGACTTGTGAAGCCAAACCGGTGAGCTTCACAGAGGTTAGAAGGTAGTATATTTTGTTTGTATATTAATGGTTGGCTGTTTCGCTGCTAGAAATTATTCATGGAAAAAGCAACCTTTGACACCTTCATAAGACATGGTAAATGAGATGCAATTCATTAGCAGAGTAGGACGAACTACAGTTCCATGTGCACAGACTGCACAGTATTCTTCTATTCATAATAAACTTCCTGACTGAAGTACGAGTCTTGAATTACAAATGAATCACATCTAAGTGCAGTTACATGCTATGAACCACCAAAATCCCCAAAGCCAAATACTTTGTTCAGGTTCAGCCTTCCATTAAATAGTGAAATAATTGCAGAATGCCAACAATCTGAATCAGTTCCAACAGGATGGCTTGCACTTTACTTAAACATGCAGGCAAAATAACTCTTATTAAGAGAAAACCATGCATTCAAATGAGCTCCCTTACATTCCTTTCCCCAAAAACCAAATAAAAAATGTACAAGGGAATGTCGAAAGCAAAACATCTTTTTTTCAGATTATGCACTGCAAAGATAGATTCTCAACAACAAGATGATATACCATAAAAGAAGCGAGACGTAACCAATAACAAGGGATGCAGGCTCTCTCCACAATGAGAAAGAAAAAACGCAGGAAACTCACCCGATCGAGACCTGCAGGAAGAGGATCAACCACAACTGTAGGCATCTCATCCATCAAGTTGTCAGGCTTTCCAGAGTGCAAAATCCGTGTAAATCCTCCCATCTCCGACCCAGACAGGTCTCTGTTCTTCTTATACCAGTAGTACATAATGCGACACTGCCATTTGCTGTAGGGAGCATCAGTTGCTGTTAAGGCAACATGGAAGGGCATCCTGGCATTCTTTGGTTTCTTCACCTCTTCAGGCATTTCAATAACTGGATCGAAAAATGCCTCACCATCCGAATCGTCATATACCCATTTCCCAATAGATCTATTGTGCATTGTCATGGTGACTAAGTTGTATGTAGCAAAGAAAAACCCAAAAGCTAATAGAATCAGAACTGGTGACGAAGCCTGTCCCATCGTCTCTCTCCCAGTTATCAATGACGATCAAACCAGGATCCCAGATTCTCCAAACCACAAACAAATCAAGTGTCCAAGTCTAGGAACCTACCTTTTTTCATTTTACCAGGTAGATAACACAAAAGTGTAAATATTTTGAAGCTAAATTACACAACACAATGAGAAAATCTAAAGAAATTTAATCTCTGGCAGTTAACCTGCATAAGAATTAGGACTAAAAATTAGTTTAAACCACGACCAGTACAAGGATACAAGGATCACAGCTACTCACCGAGACATTTGAAATGCTTATAAATTACCAGTTTAGAACATGATGTGGATCCAAGCTCAGAGCAAAATTACAATCAAATACAAATTGATCAAAGAAAATTCCAGAAAAAAAATATGAAATTGCCACGTTGAGAAAGAAATGACCAAAAAACAGCAGATGATCTCATTGAATTCATTCCATAGACACATTACACTCCTCCAGTGCAACACTTCAATGCAAACTAACACTGTATTCTACCACACAAAAAAAACCTTCCAAAAATATTTAGATAAAAACCCACAAAAACTCAACTCTCAAAAGCAATGTGGATAAGTACAGAGAGGTAGAATCAATCCAGTCATGTCAAATCAAGCCAGAAGATTCACATAAGCCCAGAGAGACAAAAATAACCAAACTGCTGACAGTGGCACACAATTCACAACGATAATTCCTTTATTAGAACAAAAGAAAGATTGAAGGGTCATCCAATTCCCATCCAAAACAAACAAACAAGATCACTAAAATTCAATCCAGCTAGACAAATGCTGAACTGAGTATTTCAATAGCACCTTGAGAAGCCAAATGGGCACTAAAAAAAACAAAGAAAAAAACAGAAGAACGCATCACAGACAAAGAAAAATAGAAGGCAGAAACAGGGTTTATTATATCAAGATGCGTTCTTTAAAGAAAAGATTAAAAAACAAATAAAGAACCCACGAAGGTTTCTTGTTGCTGAATTAAGCATAAGGCAGGGGTACTTAGTAACCAATCACTATTATATTTATCATGGAAAAGACAAAGCAATAATCTAAGAATTCACGAGTGGATCCCGATTTGATGTCTCCAGACAATGATAGAGACAGAGATAGAGAGTAACGTACGATCCTGCTTGATGTTAACAGAGAGATTCGATGCTGATGTAAAGAATTGAGGCTCTCTGCTTTCAGTATCTGTTGTGTTATATATATATATATATATAAGATAATTTCCTTTATTTGTGATCCGTAAAGTTAATGGAATAGTTTGCATCTTTGGCAAGAGTAGGCTTATATTAATGCCTTTATTTGCCATTTTTCCTCAATTTAATCCATAAAGTTATGTGGAACCTCATGCATCTTCGGCAAGTGTAGTCTAATATTAAATGCCTTTTATAGGCAAATTTTGCAGTATAATCTAGACGTTAAGCTGAATGTCATGCACCTTTTATAGATACACCAAGTACTCCTGTGCTCATATATTAAAACGACTAGGTAAGTTATAATTTGTACCATTTCAACCAAGTTTTTTTTTAAATAAATTATTTTCAATTATTTTTTATCAATTATGACCAAATTAACGACCATTTTTAAAAAATTTATTAAAAAAAAAGATTCGATAAAAAAGAACTAAAGTGTAAAATAAAGAAAAAATTCATAGCCAATCTCAAATTTGTATAAAAATGCTTTTCAGTCCACCTGATTTTCTTTTTCTTCTTTTAAGGTTTTTGTAGCTTTTAAAAATTTCCTATTGGTTTAAATGTTTATTTTATTTATTTTTTAGTTTTTAGTTTAAGTGATGAAAAAAAAAGTTGCTGAAAAATTATGAAAGAAAAAGAACATTGTTGATTCACAGCATTACAATAACCAAAATGACTAATTTTCATGTCAATAAAAAAAGTTCTATAATAGTGGAGTTTTTTTTTTATAAGCATGCTTGAAAAAATAAATTAATATAATTTAGATTTTTGTTATTTGATTAATTTTTATATTTTTTAGTGATGTTGGGGTTAATAAGTGGTTATGCATGTGATATATTGTTCATTTTTTAAAAAATTAAAAAAAAAAGAAAAAAATTAAAAAAAAACAAATACTAGGTATTTTAATTAAGGTCATGCACAAGGACCAGCTTGAAAAGCCCTATTAACTAGGCCTATTGTTAGGCGTGCTGCATATTTTTGTTTTTATCTAATTTAAATTTATTTTATTTAAAATTAATTAATTAAAATATATTAAATTAACTAAAAATATTTTTTAGATATATTTTTTCAATTAAATATCATTCAATTTTTACTTTAGTTGGTTCAAGTAGTTTGACACATGTTTCCTTTAAGCAAGGTCTCGAGTTTGAGCCTTGTGAATAGAGTACACCATCATCGAGAGAGTTTTACCTTTTAGTTGGTCAGCCATGTTTAACCGGATTAATTGGGGTCCAGTGAACTTTTAAATACCGGGATTTAAAAAAAAAACAAGTTTTTTCATCATTTTTTGTGTTAATTTTATTTGGTTGCTATTTTGATAGCATATGTTTTAATTTATTATCATATAAAGAAAAAATATTTTAGAAAAATTATATTAATAAAGCAATCGCATTCATAACCCGAGTCATGAGTTTGATAGATTGATTTGAATTGACTTGGATCAATTAAAAATATTATCATTTTGAAATTTAAAAACAACAACTTTCTTTGTATTTATCACATTCTTATTTCAGAATTAAAAGTTTTCTTGTAAATAGAAAAGGAATAGTAATGCTTGCATAATTTTTATACATTCAAATAAAATTTTGGTTAGTAGCACAGCACAAGCTATTATCTTATATACATATATACAAACAATATCACAATAAACATAAAAAAAAAATCAATCACTTGAATCTATATAATGTTTTATTTTATTATTTCTATGATTTATCAAAGAAAAACATTGTTTTATTTCTACACAGTACTTCAAATCACTTTAAGAAACCGCTTTCATAACAATTGCTCCATCACCATTAACCATTCACTATAATTGATCACTAACTTATAACCGGTTTGTATGTTAATCAAGAATAATTTTTTTCATGAATAATTCCAAAAGTATATTTTCCACATTGATATACTGCATTCGAGGAAATTTAATAGCCTTGAATTTTAAATAAAAAAGGAACATGCCTCCTTAATTAGTAAAAAAAAAACTCCCCTTAATTAAGTTTATGACCACGACAACTACATCACTATTATGTAACTTTTTTGCACTTATAATTTTTTTTAAAAAAAATTCTAATTAATTTTTAAAACTTTAGTCAAATTACAATTTTCCTTGCTGTTAATTGCTATACTAATTCTTAGGGAAGATTCCTAAATACCTCCTTATGCTAATGATAATCAAACATTTTATTTTTTAAACAATATTTATTAATATAGAGAATTATAATCTCTATTTTTGCAATCATAATTTCATTTAAATACAATCAATAATTAGAGTGATGATAACATAAGAAAAAGATAGGTAATATTTTTGAAATAATTTAAAAGTGAAAAATTGAACATTAAAAAAAATCACCATAAATACTTATTTTAAAAATATATATATAAAAAAAAGGAAAAGAAAAAATCAATTAAGTGATAATTTTGCAATATGATAAAATAAAAAACTTTATTTATAGGATGTGTAATTATAATCAACCAATTAGAAAGTGTGTGTGTGTGTATAAGATTACAATTAAACAATTATAGAAATAAATTACAAATTTTAATTCTTTGAAATTCTTAATTTTATTCTTTCATGTGGTATTTAATCTTTTCTATAATTAGTGATTGTGTTGAATGAATTTCAATTAAAAATATAGATTTGTTTTCTTAATAAGTTTTTGATAATTTGAGTTTCCTAATTTTGATTTTTACATCTCTAGAAGACCACTCCATTTACCATCACTTAATTAAAAATAGCTAGTATTGATGCCAAAATCTTGCTAGCGGCATGACTTGACATCTCCTAGGTGAAGTAGCATCCAATCCAAGAGCAGCATCTTATCATCTGTACCTCCTCTCCCCTCTTTCCAAGCAAAGACACCGAGAGAGAGAGAGAGAGAGAGAGAGAGATGGAAGCAGTGGCATCCAAACCAGTGATCAAAGTCGTAGCCCTTTGCGGGTCTCTACGTAAAGGCTCCTTCAACCGTGGCCTCCTTCGTTCTGGTAATTAAAACAGCCCCAGCTTTTTCTCATTGCATGTCTGTCAGTCTACATGTACAAATTTGGAGTCTTGGTTTGATTTTTGAGGCGGGGTTTTGATATTTTTGCAGCAATTCAGATAAGTAAGGATTCAGTGAATGGCATGGAGATTGAGTACATAGATATTTCACCACTGCCAATGCTAAACACTGATCTTGAAGTTGATGGTAATTTCCCACCTGTTGTTGAAGCTTTCCGGCAGAAGATTCTTCAAGCTGATAGTGTCCTCTTTGCCTCGCCTGAGTACAATTATTCCGTCACCGGTACGGTACCCTTCTCTCTCCATTTTTTGTACTAGTTCATGTACATGAATACATACATAAACACACACAGTGCGCTACGTGTATGAGATGGTATCGACAATTTTTGGGACTAGCATTTACCTGCATATGAGCTCATAGGAATCTGTTGAGCTTGGATTTTTACTCATCGGGACTGGCCATAAAGTGCTTTATTTCAGACTAGGAAAGTTGAATTGAATGATTTCATCTTACTCAACGATTAGGATTTTGATCTACTGTTACTTTTTCCTCCCATTTGCTAGCACCTTTGAAGAATGCAATTGACTGGGCATCTAGACCACCAAACTGCTGGGCTGACAAAGCTGCTGCCATTGTAAGTACCGGAGGAAGTTTTGGTGGTGGGTTAGCACAGTACCATCTTCGCCAAATTGGAATTTATCTTGACCTTCATTTCATCAACAAACCCGAGTTTCACTTGAATGCATTTGCACCTCCAGCAAAATTTGACAGCAATGGAAACTTGATTGATCCACAGTCTAAGGACAGACTGAAGGAAGTTCTTTTAAGCTTGCTTGCTTTCACTTTGCGACTCAAAGGTAACAGCTAAAGTAATCTGCCATTAGAGTTTTGTCATGTTGGTTTTTCACCTGTCCGGTCTTTTATTCTGTGTGTAATGTTGCATTTGGGACTCAGACTCTCCAACCATGTGCTAATATAACATTCAAGGTATTCTCAGTTTCTCAGTTTTCTGCACTATCTTATGTATTCATTTCTTTGGTCTAAGAGTAGTATATATAGCCCTTCACTCTTAAGCTCTCGTGGCTCGTCTAATTCAAATGTAGAAGCTTTCATGGGTATATAAATAGCGAATAATAAGCATAATGTGCACTACAGACAAGAAGCATAATGTGCACTACAGACAAAAGAAAATATTACTGGAGAAATTCTTGCGCCAAATAAAAAAAAATGTTCCAAAAAGGTATCATAGGAAGAGGTTGTGGAAATTATTATTTTTTTTTTGTGCTTTTTGTTAGAGATGTCATTGGCTATCCACGGATCATTATCTTTTGCATGGTTGTTAAACCTCCTCAAATTGGTTAATTGAGTTGGAAAATTTAAGAATCTAAGCATAACAGGTTGGGTTTTTATTTTAACGATAATAAATATTGTTCAATTAAGATTTTAATAATATAGTTGACTAGATTAAACCAATCCAAATTTAATTGAATCAATACAAAAAACAAAAGAAAAAAAATTGGTATCTTTCAAATAAAAATTGTTGACCTAGTGATATATATATGACCTTTATTTTATTTTTTTGGATCTGTTATTGAATTGGGGATGATAATTATGTTTTTTTTTTTTTTGTGGTCGATTGTGTTTGATGCCAACAACGATACTACATCGATCCTTTGTATGAAGGATGAAGGTAGGAATTCTCTTGGTGGAGAATTAATTCACTTGACCACCTAGGACCACAGAAATGACTATATTCTTGGGAACATTTTGGCCCACCTTATTTAATGGAAACTATCAAACTTGATGCAAGCTTGCAACCGTAAGAGCACCATTCTGAATATAATTAAGAAGAGAGACATGATGCAAGCTGAAATCAAGAAGAGGTGGTGATGAGTCCTCTTCAGAGATGCTTTCTTCCCCACCGAAAGGCATTCATAATGGCATCTTCCTTGTAATATGATCGATTCTCGATCGGAGCTATGCCGCTAACTTGATCGATACTCGGTGCTATCCACCATTCTGAATATAACCGGACTAATTCGTGTTGTGTAGTTATTATATGAACGACAGGTCAGGTTTTCTTACACGTATAATGAGGTTATATAAAAAATGGGGACATTGATGCATTTGGTCCCTCACTATTAGTTCTTTTGCACTTTGTTCCCTTACTATTTTCTTATTATTATCTTTTTATTTTTATTCATATTTTTTATTTATTTTTTATAGGATTATCTCAGTCTCATAACTTGGATAACAAGTTTAGCAGAATTAACTCATTTGACTTGGATTTTTTTTAATTGATTTTTTTTTAATTTTATCATTCAATATTTTATTGATTATAAATTAATTAGGCTTCATAATTTGTTTTGGTTCGTTTCCTATGAGGTTATCCTAATCTTATGACTCATGTCACGGGTTTGGCAAGTTAACCTAGGTTGACTCGGGTTATTTTTTAGTTTATTTTCTATGAGGTTATTTTGATCTTTTAACTTAAGTCACAGGTTTGGTGGATTAACCTGGATTATTTTTAATTTCATCCTTTAATATTAGGTTGATTGAAAATTAGAATTTATAATTTGTTTTGATTTATTTTTTGTTAGAATTATCATAGTTTCATGACAAGTTAACCCGAGTCAACCGGCATGCCTAAATATTCTTCAATCCTCTCTAGATATGCTTGATTTTTCTTTTGGGATTCTGAGTTGATTGATTTTCTTGGAATTTACGTGACAAAGGCAAAAAACTATATTGACATTTTAATCTTAGTATATTTAAGAAGGGAACGTTTATTTTATTTCTCTACAAGTGTTCGTGCCACAATAAATCAAAATTAATAGGATGCAATATTCATTTTGCCATCCTTAAGCCCCATTTCTTCGTGCTGTTTTCCCCCAAAGAAG
>Ga0307515_10020275_pt1 | contig 11872 bp, 6 predicted proteins | sample 17_EM_MG_FD_194513 | JGI IMG/M metagenome (GOLD analysis project Ga0307515, IMG submission 194513) | Populus trichocarpa ectomycorrhiza microbial communities from riparian zone in the Pacific Northwest, United States - 17_EM | ecosystem: Host-associated > Plants > Roots > Unclassified | place...
TCCATGCACAAGAATAAAAAAAAAAAAAAAATAGAAATAACATCAAATTTATGTGAATATATATTTTGTGCGCATTAGGACGGGGTCTTTCTAAAAAAAAAATCATTTTTGCATATATATATATATATCTGAAAGTCAATAATTTAGAAAACTAACTTGAAAAATAACACAGCAATTGTTTTTATAATAGTTAAATTGTCTTAATCTATAGGAAGAAATAAACCGAAACTTGCTAGGGAAAATAAAGAAGAAAATAAAAAAAATTAACTAAAGAAATAAAGAAAAATTAAAATAACATCTTCTAATTTGAATTTGGACATGAAAATGACTGTAATTGGTTATGAAAAAGTAACAAAACACTAAAAGAGATTAATCACCTATCAAAATACCATACCTTTTAATAATATTTTTTTTATTTGTTTTTTCAATTTCATTTTATAATATTTGGTTTATTGTGGATTGAACACCATAATTTATTTTAATTTTTTTTTATGAGGTTATCTCAGTCTCATGAATCAAATTGTAAATTTGACGAGTTAACATGGTTGATTCGTTTTTTTTTTTCAATTTTATCATTCGATGTTTTATTGATCATGAATTAAGCTTCACAATTTGTTTTGATTTATTTTTTATGAGGTTATTCATGTCTCATGACCTGAGTTACAGGTTTAGTGGGTTAACCTAAGTTAACTCAGGGCGAGTTTTTTGGTTTTTTCTTTTAATTTTTTTTTTCAATTTCATCCTTCAATATTAGGTTAATTGATATTTGTGCTTCATAATTTTTTTTATGTCATCCTTCAATATTAGGTTGATTGAGAATAATGCTTTATAATTTGTTTCAGTTTGCTTTCTATGAGGTTATTCTAGTTTTATGACCTAGATCGCGGGTTTAGCAGGTTAACCTGAGTTGTCTCGGGTTATTTTGTATGAGGTCATACCAGTCTCTGACCCAACTTATGAATTTGACGTGTTAACCCGTGTTGACGCGATCATTTTTTTATGTTATTTTTTAATTTTTTTAAAATTTTATCTTTAAACATTGAGTTGATTGAGAATTGAGCTTTATAGTTTATTTTTTATTTGCTTTCTATAAGATTATCTCGATCTCATGACCCGAGTTACAATTTTTATAGGTTAACCTAGATTAACTCAAATTGTCTTTTTGTCTTTTTTTAACCAATTTGTTTTTAATTTCATCTTTTAACATAAGATTGATTAAAAATTATGCTTCATAATTTATTTTGATTTGTTTTTCATTGGGTTATCTCAACTTCATGACCTAGATAACAGATTTGACAGGTTAACTTGGGTTATTTTTTGGTTTGCTTTCTATGAGATGATTTTAGTTTCATGATCAATGTCACAAGTTTGACATATTAACCCGAGTTGACTCATATTGTTTTTTATGTCTTTATTTTATTTTATTTTTTTAAAATTTCATCATTTAATATTTGGTTGATTATGAATTGAGTTTTATAATTTTTTATTTTTTTCTCGAGGATTATCCTGATTTCATGACCCGAGTCACTAGTTTGGCAAGTTAACTTAGGTTGATTATGAAATTTTCTTAATCTATTTTATAATCTATTTTTTTTTCATTTTCATTCTTTAATATTAGGTTAATTGAAAATTATACTTTATAATTTATTTAAATTTGCTTTTGTGAAGTTATCATGGTGTTATGACTATGATTGTAAATTTGATAAGTTAACATGGGTTTTTTTAGTCGATCTAATATGTTGTCATTTCAATATATATATATTTTAAAAAATATCGTCTTGAATTTTTATTTAATAAAACTATATTTTTACTAGTTGTTCGGGTTGTCTTCGTACCCACCAAGTTTATCAGGTCATATCAGATTAACCTCTACGTGGTTTTATTTTTTCTGCTAGAAAAAAACCTTAACAATGTCTGAATTTTTTTATTTTAAGTTAAAAAAATATTTAATTCAATCCGCAATAATATGAGTAAATCATCTAGTTAACTCTATAAAAAACATGACACATAAAACATTTAATAAAATTTTAATTTAATCTAATGATAAAAAAATATAAAGTTTTTCATTAAAAAAATCAATTGATGCGTCTCAACTTCTTCTTTTTATAAACATACATACTAGACATTCCATGTAAAAGAAGACCAAGTTGTTAACGAATTTGAAATTATAAGAATAAAATATGAAATACTTGGAAATAAAGGGATTAATTATTTGTTCTGTAAAAATATAGGGATGGGGTTGAAATTGACTAAAAGAAAATTCAACGAAAACTACGCACGTGTAGTGATGAACAGAACACTAATTGAAGTACTTATCTTGTCCAAACTCCAAATAAACTATATCCTTTTTCTAATTAATTTTGTTTCGTCTTTTTCAAAAGTCACTGCCCTCTCTCTTGTTCATATCAGATCATATTCCAATTTCTTGAATCTTTTCATAGAATTTCTTTCTTGAATCATGATATATAAATTTAGAGATAATAGCTTCCTCCATCTTTCTGTCTTTCTGTTTATTCTTGATTTGAAACAGGTGAAGCCAGTGCTGTAAATTATCTCAAGAAAATCTGAAGCTTCGATAAGAAATCCAGGTTAGAGCTAGTGACAATTTTTTAATGCCCTGATGACAGATTTCTTAATGGCATCACATCTTTCATGAGTTGCAACTAGCTTAACATGGATTCCTCACATGATCTTTATTCGAATTCAAACAAGCTGAACGAACACAACACTTTATGCATCGGCATGGCATGTGGGGCTGCCTGGATCTTGAGGAATAAAGGGTCAGGCAACTGTTGCTGGAAAATCTCAGCTCTTTAATTAATCAACTTGTCATGTTGGTATGCTGCAACTTAGATTTTCTTGCTTTGAATGGTTCAGTTGTTGAGGTTTTAAGGGTAGAAGTTTGTTGAAGGAGTGAAAAGAAAACTTTTCAAAAAAAATTAGGATGACAGGGAAATATAGGATAGGACCTACTTAGTCATTGACTTTGTTGAAAGAAAATGTCAAAAATGTAAAGGAAGAAACAAGGAAAGAGGTAGAAAAAATGAGAGTGCATGTGAGATAGATCTTACTAATTGGTGCTAAAGAAAGGGTTTGTATATAAGATCACAGACCTTCATTTGCCAGCTAATTCCAGGAATGGGCTCTCCTCTTGTCATAAAATTGATGGATTGTGCTAAGGCAATTGCAGATGGTGACCTGAAATTTGCAGATCAGCTTTTTAGCGATATGGAAGCCCTGTCAGCTGCGGAAACCAACCGAGTGACGAAAAAAGTCGTCGATTATTTTGCTGAAGCTCTAGCCCGGAGAGTCCATGGAGTGCATCCTCGAAATCCTTTCCCATTACTTCCTTCCTCAAATTTAAAGAAGATCAGCTATGAACCTTCTCCTCTTGAATGGTTTGCTTGCATGTCCACCGACTATGCCATTCGTGATGTCTTAAATGTTAAAAAAAATAAGCTCCACCTTATTGAGATTTCCAGCTTGGTAGACTGCTGGCAGCGGCATAGTTTGGAGGAATACCTCTTACACGGGCACCATGGCATGCCCTTGTCATTCCAGTACACCAGTATTAGACCAAAACTGTCAAAAAATGATGATTATCTTCAAGAAAACCGACGGATGATCACTGAAGTAGCCCAGAGGTCTCCGGTTGATTTCAAGTATAGAGCATTGTTTGCTGATAGTGTTCCTGATATAGTAGAGTCTGTGTTGAGACTTGAAAGAACAAGCGAGGATGAGATAATAATTGTGAGATGGGTGTTTCAACTCCACAAATTGCTTGCACTTGAAGGAGCAGTTGATAAAGTGTTGTCAAAACTGAAAGACCTAAAGCCAGATATCATGGTAATTGTTGAACAGGAAGCTGACAATAACACTGACGATTTCTTTTACCGCTTTGCCTCATCATTCAAATACTACCTCAACCTTTTTGAATCTCTAGAGCTCTATGCAACCAACTTAAGCTCCCTGATTTGGGAAAGACATTTGAGGTGGCAGATATGCAATGTGGTTGCAAGTGAAGGCATTGACCGGATTGAACGGCATGAGACATTGGCTCGCTGGCAACAACGACTGTATGGTGCTAGGTTCTGTTCAGTTTCCTTATGTTCCGACCACTTTGCTGATTTTTTATATGATTTCTCAGCTTATAAAATAGAAGAAAATAGCGGATTTCCTGTGCTGTTGGCAGCAGGTCACCCGCTAATCTTTGCATCAGTTTGGAAACCTGCTAATGCAACTCATTCAAGTGGTGGTGAATGATCTCATTTCACTCCCTCTTCTTTTGCTATATATTCAATCACCAAGCATATGTTCATTTGTGTTTTCTTGTTTTCTGAACTCTCAATCACATGGGTCAATGAGCACAGAAAATATTGGCAATTCAGATGACACAATGAGAGGGACTGACCTTAATCATCCTATCACAATACTAGAAGAAAGTACATCTCCAGTAGTTGAGCCAGAGGCAGTAAGCTCTTCAGAGTTCACTGAGCCAGAGGTAGTGAGCTCTTCAGAGTCTGATGACGACAATGAGTATGTTTATAATAGAATAAGGAGATCGACGAACGGAAAGATATGGTCTGTAGAGGTAACGTTCTATATTTGTGAGATTTTGGTCAATTTGTTGATTCATTCCTTATGGTTAGTCTAAAGATGAACGCCCAAACCCTCAATTTCCTAAAATATTTATCCTCGTTTTATCGCCTCACTGATGACAAACTATAATGTAGCTTACAATGTGATAATATTTCTAGGAGGTACGAGAATATTTGGTTTCTCCTTTTACAGAGAAGGAATCAAAAAGACTCAGCAGGTGGAAGTCTCGTAAACTTACCAGGTATCTGCACAAAAATCATGCTTGATCTTAACAATTATATGGCCCATCAAGTGGGTCAATTATAAAAATTGACTTGAAAGCTTATAGGAATGTTGCTGGACGGGATAAGCAATTGAATGTTCCCGATACATCACTAGCAAGTCTGCTTAGGATTCCTCCATCAAGCACCCCAATATGCGAGGAGAAACAATATTATGTTGATGATTCGGTATGTATAGTTCTGTTTCTCCTTCCCCCCTTATTTTCAACTTCGGTGTTGCAATTAAAAATGCATAAACTATTGTTTATATATGTGTCTTTATAACAAGGTTATAAATGCATTTTTCGACTTGCTGAAGAAGAGACAGGAGAAGTTTCCAGACTGGTACAAGAGGAACTCCTCATTGCCAACTTGGACAATGGTAAGGAAGATTAAAACTTGGCCGTCTTTTGCTTCTCTTTATTCATTGTCGTTAACCTGTGTTCAATGTAATGGCCAAATTTACAAGACCTTCTTGCTTTCTGGAAAATGGACCATGACAAAACTACTATCTTGCATAAACATTGAAGAGATAGCAGGCACAGCAAAGGTATCCCTGAATGTTTTAGCTCTCCTAGTTATTTCAATGGCTGCTTGCAACTTGTTTAACTCTTTCTCTAACTCGCCTTCATATTTAGTTGTTCATACCGTTGTGCTTGGAAAATCATTGGATCCTCATTTGCGTTGACATGGAGAAACGGGAATTTCTGTGGTTAGATTCATTAAATTCTCCTCCTGATGCTCATCATACGGAAAAGACTACAATTTCGGAGTGGCTTGAAAAGCACCTACTACCAGTGTTGGGCTATCGTAATTCACAGCAATTGAAATTAATGCAACTCAATATTCCATACCAAACAAAGTAAGTAGCTAACGATATTGATATGAACATGCTTCAAAATGATACCGACTCTAAAAAGTTTTCACTTTTTGTTGCACAAACAGTCGAGTAGACTGTGGCATATTTGTGATGAAGTATGCTGATTGTCTTGCACATTGCGATCACTTCCCTTTTACACAACAAGACATGCCTCACTTTCGGCTTCGAGTCTTTCTTGACATATATCGTGGGAGACTACCTGTGCCACCCAGCCATGTTAGATTCTTAAGAGCCTTGTGTAACATATAGGATTCTCTGTTGATGGATGATCCTTCCACTTGTTATGTGGAGAGAAATGCAGGGCCTTTTTGCCATTGTTCCTACTTGTGTGATAGAAGGCTGAGGGAGTGGGGGTGAAATGGAGCAAGTTGTTTCAATCAAGATAGTCTTGGATTAATATTTAATAAGAACAAATAATAAATTGTGTTTCTCTATCAGAATTTCTATCTGGTGGAAATCTGTAATTGACTTGAGTGAACAAAATTCCAATTTCCAGATTTTGAAAATCCTTTACGGTGAATCAGTTTGTTCTGCCTGCATGCGGGGAATCAGAAAAAGTTCTTCTTGAGTTGAATTCATGACTTTAAACAGTGTGGGTATGGATATGAAAAACAATTGGGATGAAGTTGAAAATAAAACAACAATCGAAAGAGTGGATACATAATTAAAAAATCTTGAGGGTGCGAAATACATATCTCTACAGAAAAAGATTTTAATTTTAAGGGTATGATTAGAAATTTGTTAAGATTTCATGGTCCATTGAGTGAAAAGATATGACTCATTGTCGCCCACAAATCAAGCACCAATAAGAGATTGTGGTGATCAACAATTACTAGGATTTCATTGGCGCACACAAATCAAGTACTCAATAAGAGATTTTTAATTTTTAACATCAATATATTAAAAAATCAATTTGATATATGTTTTTTTAAAAAAATTCTTCTAATGAAATAAATGTCTTTGTTGAAAGAAAAGGAAATACATTAATAAAGAAATATAATTTCGATTGAAGAGATACATCTTTTTTCTACTTATTTTAAATTTTACAAAAAAATATTTTAATTTATTTTATTATTTATTCAAGAAACATGCTACTAATAAGAAAGAATAATTTATTTAATAAAGTATTTTAAATTGTAACATTTTATATAGATATCTATTTTAATTACAAAAAAATTAAATAAAAAAAACTATCTCGCGCGGGTAAAACACTAGTTTTCTACAAAAGATAAATATGTGCATGGTGGAGCCATAATCTTAACGTGATAGCTTTTTAATTTTTAATGAGAGGAAATTAATTATTACTCTTTTGACAAAAATAATATTTTCTATCGAGGCCAAAATGGATTAATTAAGATAACAGCAATGCCTCGGTACTTTAGCAATGTCACGGTAACTTTAGCAATGTCACGGTAACTTTTGCAAGTGGGAGGATCTCATAGTCTTTAAGCTACGCATGAGTTGTATCGATATTGAAAGTGTATCGATACACTTTTTCCTTGATGATGTGATGTGTCTCGATAGTGATGCAGCAATAGGGCTCTGGCAAAAATTTTCTTCTCCTTTCTCTCTCATTTCCACGAAAATCGCTTTGGCCTAATTCTTTTTATTTATTTATTATATTAAATTTAATCATTATAATTTTTTTTAATTTCAGTCATTAATATTTGATTTTTATATTATATTTAATATTTATTCTTCTAATTGATATTTATCTATCCTTTTATTAAATGAATTTATTTTTTAATATTTTATTTTATTTTTATATCAAATTTGATTTTTATTTTTTTTATTTATATTTTTTTTGCTTTAGATTTTTTTTAAATTAAATTAATTTTTTTATTTTATCTTTTAATATTAAATTAATTAAAAATTATTCTTTATAATCTTTTTAATGCGGTGATATTAAATCATGAGTATAAAACATTAACTCGGATTGATATCGACATTGTTTTGAGGTGTTATTAATGATGATTAAAAAGACATTGGATATACCCAACTACCTTTTGTTTTGAACGCATAAGCAAAACAAAAGGTACCCAACTACCTTTTGTTTTGAACGCATAAGCAAAACAAAAGAGGGATATTGAAAGCAAAACAAAAGGTACGCAAAACAAATAATATAGTATTGATTCTTGATTAGAGAAGGCAAAAATCCACTTAACTTAATCGGGTAGAGCTTTGTGGCCCGCTTGTGGGATTAAATCAGATGGAGAGACCCAGCATGGAATGAATTTTTGCACTATACAAAATTAAACTCGTAGTTCAAGAGGAAAATATCCTTATCCTTTACCTCCATTAACTAACAAATTTCATGTCCACAACGGCATTTTTTACTTGCTTAATGGTACTGCGGAAATGGGCATATATGATTCTTTGATCTCTTCATTACATCACCCAATTAGTTCCAAGGAAATATGCAAATGAGAGGATTATATTATGTGCACTTTATACCCCTCGTTAATTCACTCAAATACCTAGCACCATTAATTGAAAAAAAATATAGTAGATATATTCGAATTTTTACTCTTTCTTTTACATGAACATGGGATCTTGTATATATCATGGAAATTATTCATAAATCTTACTTTTTATTTGAGAGAAAGAAGTACAAATTCAGATGTATTAATTCCTCCCATGCGTATGCCATATATAACTAAGTTAAGCACTAGTTTAAGGGTTTTGACCAACAAAAAAAGGAAGTTTAATGAAGGATAAAATCACTACGAATGTTTAACAATATCATCCTACAAATTCTTATTCATGACCAAGTTCATCACGTGACGTACATAACAAGGCACACCATTATATATATATATCCCCAATGGCCATTGCCTAAAACACCATCATCATCACTCTTTCTTTTGCATATATAAGACGACATTGGAAGCAATACTAACATACAGATCACTATAGGGAGCTAGTAGGGATCTGGAATAGGTACGTATCCTTGCTAGGTAGCATAGTTGAGCTGGCTCATGGTCATCAATGGAGATGCGATGATGATGAAAAACGAAGTGACACCAAGGCCGACGGCAACTCTCCCTAACATTCTGGATGCAACAGGGAACTTTTTGCTAATAAGCTGTGAAACAATGAGAGAAACAAAGGTAAGTGTGATACAGACAAAGCGCAAGCAGAACTTAAGATTGGGTTTTGAATGTTGATTATTTTTTTCATATGCAAGATCAATTTCCAGAGCTGAAGCGAAACAGAAAGCCACGAGTATCTTTTCCCATGGCACCCTCTTATTAACACTACTCTCTGTATTGGTTGGTTGCTCGTTGATTGTAATGGAAAGCTCTTGCTCTTGCGGTTGCTGTTGCTGTGTACCCTCTTCGTTGACGGCAGGAGAGAGTACTTGTGGTTGTGTACTTTCTGGTAACTGCGACTCCGGACCCGTAGCCGGAGAAGAAGGCTGTAAATTTGATGTTTGTGATGTTTCTTGGTTGACGGTAAGAGAGAGTATTGGCGGTTGTATTTCTGCTAGCTGCGAATTCAAAGTAACCACCGAAGAAGAAGAAGTTAGTGGAGCATCTCTACCACATACCAGCTGGGACAGGTATGTTGCTGCTGAAACATAGATACTTTGTGCTATGCCCATGACTGTGTCCTAGAATATGTTTCAAATAGGATCGGAGCAAGCCAATGCAGATGTTATAGTGATCTGTGGTTTGGCGTTACAGTCCCTTTTTTTTTTCCTGGACTGCTCTGTGCTATTATTTGTCTGTTCCCTCTTCTACCACTTGCTTGCTAACTAGGATTTCTCTTTTCCCACTTCTACTACCACTTTGGCACTTGCTTCTGTGCCAGCTAGGATGTTCTCTTTTGCTACTTCTACTACCTTTGTGCTAGAATGCTCATAGTAATTTAACCTCTCTTTTTTTTTCCCCCTTATAACAAGAATAGTTTAACCTTTTGTGCTAGAATTCTCATTGTAGTTTAACCTTTTGTGCTAGAATGTAGGTATTTATATAAGACGGTATTGGATTCATCAGACTAAGCCAACGAACTCTTTTTTTTTTTTTTTCCTTCTTATAACAAGAATAGTTTTGGATTAACTTATTATAAGTCAACTAAAATTAAATCTTTTTCCGGATAATTTGAAAGATGCTAAATAATCTATAATGGTTAGTTAATTGTTTTTTCTTTCAGCCAGTTTCTATGAAGACTTTCTTTTAAGACTTTTCCATCCGATTGTCAATTATGAATTTACTTATTAAAGAATTATTAAGGCCCTGAAGTCTTGGGAAAAGAGATAAATTATATTCAATCTATCTCTAATTAATATTTAATTGCATCCAATTATTATTATTATTATTATTATTTTTATTTTCAATCTACCCCTTTGTTAAATCACCTTCATCCAAACTAATAAACTATAACATTCGACTTGCAACTATTTATAAAGTTAAGTTTTTTATATGTGCAAAATATCTCTCACCTTGAAACTCATTAGAATAAGTTGTCTGCATTCCGGTAATGGTATGAATTTAAGGTGTTATGAACAGATTTGTGAGTTTTTTTTGTAAACAAATAATGTAAACCTACAAACTATAAGGTTGAACCGATCGAAACCGTACGATAAAAAAAAAATTATAGCTCGATGATGTTTAAATTCCATTGATCATGAAGGAAAAAAAAAGTTTGTAGCATGGAACTCATTGACAGTGTAAGAAAATCAAGGCCAGCGACTGAGCCTTGAAAAACCTCAATCCGATTTTGATGATTTAAACATTAGGGAATCTGCTTGGTATACATTTGATTCGTCGATGCAAGATTATGTCATAGCATGCATAAGAAATCCTCTCAAGAAAGGACAGAATGTTGCTGGCAAAACATATTGAATTCTGTGTGCGAGTTTCATAACTTGGGCTTCGAGCTGCTATGGCAGTCAGGCTAAAGTGTAAGTCTGTTGGTGAAATTGAGTATGTGGCAGAAGTTTTTCAAAACTTGAAAGATAGTGTGGAACAGAATAATTTGATCAATGACATCATATCGAGTTTGCATTCGAAGTGCGAGAATTCAGGGACCGTGGAGTTGCAGATACAGGTGTGCCTCTTTATTTGTGTCGTGCTCTTTCTTATGAAAGCACTCCTGTACTAAAATTTGGCCTGCTAGAAGAACTTCAGTGACCTTTGTGTTTTGTACGCTGCCTGTGCTTTAGCATTTGGTCCAGGTTCAATCTGCAGGTGGATTCATCTTCATTTCTAAATTCTTATATTGGTGTGATTACTTTGTTGTAATTCAGGCGGATCCAAAGCTCAACCTGTCTGAGGAAGTTGAAGCATCACAAATTCCATCAGTGGCTGTTTCTAAGAGCTCTTTTCCAAATGTTGGTTTAAATTTAAAAGAAAAGATCCAAAATAACAGGGTAGAAACAGATGAGCCTCATGAACAGGTATGCTTCGTCACTGCATCTTTGTTGTTTTGGTGCTAAAATAATTCTCGTTCTTTCAGAAATCAGTTTGTAATTTGTCAGCTCTCCATCATTTTGTTTCTGGTTCGTTAGGCAACAGTGACGGAATGTTAATTATTTGAACCTGAGACCCTGTCCTCTGTTGGGTCTCATGAAGCAGAGTTGCCAAACATCTGACCTTTGGCTGTTTTTGAGAGCCCTTCACTATATTCAAACAGAATGATAACAAATGAGCCTAATGAACACTTTAGAAATCAGGTGGGAGAAACGCACGATACGCAGCAGAGCAAGAGGATTAATAAAACAAGAAAAAATGAATCTTCAGCTTGGGAGTTTTACATTAAGGTTTCAGAAAATGGTAAGACATCATATGCCATATGCCCAGTTTGCAACATAAAGCTCGGTGCTAAATTAAGGAATGGAACTACAACCCTACTCATACACGGTTGTTTTAAAGAATGGAAGAAAAATGAAAAACAACAGTCAGTTTCTAATGTCAAGTCTAGTGCTAAAGCAAACCCAAAAAACAAGGCTTCACAAAAGATTGGAGCTGGTGCTCCTCCACAAGCAAAGAGGAGAAAGCTGGTTTGCAAAAGTAGGAGAGGAAAGAGGAAGAAGAAACTTCTAGTGCTTGTATGTTACGTTATCTGTAAATTGTCAATAGTCTTTATCTTGTCTTTCTTAGTCTTACTATGCCCTTTATGAATTACTTTA
>Ga0307515_10020276_pt1 | contig 11872 bp, 7 predicted proteins | sample 17_EM_MG_FD_194513 | JGI IMG/M metagenome (GOLD analysis project Ga0307515, IMG submission 194513) | Populus trichocarpa ectomycorrhiza microbial communities from riparian zone in the Pacific Northwest, United States - 17_EM | ecosystem: Host-associated > Plants > Roots > Unclassified | place...
ATAATCAAACATAAACTTCCTACGTATGTGATTTTTTTCTCATTAATCTCAAACTAACAAGTATTTTTTTCTCTTACCAGGTATTCCAATATCTAGCAATCATTGCTGGTTTATTCCAGAAACCCTATAAGGACAAGTACACTGCTCTTGACAGAAACTTGAAGCGTGGAATGCGATTAGCTGAGCTCTATGAACCTTATGTGTTCTTTAAGGGCATGTAAGGATATAGTCATTGAATTCCATTGATATATCTTACAGTTTGAATGAATATTACATAGATTAGCGCATAATAAATTAATTTGATCTTTTTTTACTCAGATTTGATGACACCAACTCGGAAAAGTTGCAAATTGCTGCGAGAGAGACTTGTTCAGAAGCAGATGCCTTCAATTTTGACCCCACAAGTATTAATTGGGAAGCTTACATGATGGATGTTCATTTTCCCGGTCTCGTAAAATATGTGCTAAAATGATATATTGCCAGAGAGCATGTGCACGGCGACATTAATTTGGGCATACTGTTCCTACGAATTGTTTTATAATTGATTGTAATGTTTGGTGTTTTTTATTTTGATGAAAAACAAAATTAGTGGACAAAATAAATTATCCAATAAAATTTAAATTTAAGATATCAAGTGTATGTTGTTAAAGACTTGTAATTTTCGATTTTCTTGTTATTGAAATATGCTATTTTTCCTTAATGTTTTTTCGTTCAATGATTCAATATATAGTTATATAATTCGACAAATATATCACTCATATTTATATCATGTTCTTATACAATATCCTTTTTTTCAATATTTTTAGTTAATTATAATTTTAATTCCAAAACTGTGCTTGGGACACGTTGCAAGATGAATTTCAAAGCACCGAGCCATAAAGCTTCAAACTCTAAGAAGAGATTTTGAAAATCTCTGGATGAAAGAAGGACAAATCATTAATGATTTCTCTTCAACAATAATTGAAGTTGTTGAGAATCTTAATTTTCCTCAAAAAAGAAAAAAAAATTGATTAATTTTTTCATCAACATTATTGAAGAGTTGAGAGATCTCACTCAACTCTCAATCACCTTGCTAGTGCTAGTAGGTTGATTACAAGTTCAAGAGCAAAGAATATCAAGAAGAAATGGAGCCAAATAAATTTTCATCGAACAATAAACAAGGTGATATTGGCAACTCCAAGGACGGCGCATTTGTAAAAGGACTTCAGATACGAAAGAAACCTCGATGCAAAATCTGTAAGAAAGTTTGAGATATACATTTCACTTGATAATATGAAATAAGCCTATATATACTGATGCAGACGAATCCACTTGATAATGAAAGGACATTAATGTAATGAAGTTTTTATGTATTTTTTCTAGTTGTATAAGAATAAATGTTTTTTTTTTTTAAGAAAAGAACATGATATGTACTGAGTATTAATAGCTCTAATTAATGTCAAGTTTTAATAGAGCATTGACCATAAACATTTAAGAATAATGCTTTTGATGGCGATACAAAAATCATATGAAAATATTCTGGAAGGAATTATTCCTTAAGATCCTTGTATGTCATTCACAGTGTGTTCTACAATCTTCACTTCCAAACTGCAATGACTTCTTCTTTAATGTAAATCTTCAAATGTTGTAAATTTTCTCTTTGATAAATACCTGCATAATGTCCTTTATAGACCCCTGGGGTATTGATGGGGGACCCTCTGAAGATCAAGTCAGTACGAGGTATTTTTATGTGGTAAAAAGACATTAATAAAGGTATTAATGAGCTTTTATGAAAATAAAGAACAAGGAGAAGAAGATGTAGAAGTTAGAGAAGAAGAAGGATTATGTTTATATCTCAGAGTATAAGGTTTCAAACCTTTTTTCTATATACTCATGCTTCCTTTTATATTACTTGGCTTGACCTGCTTCATACAACGTTGGAGGGGTGGAGATGTAATTTTGTAATAATAAAATAATATTATTCTACTGCTCGTGCCAACACATCTAATTAATATAAGCATGGACCATTTGTTCATATTTAATGGGATGTGATGGGTATCATAATTACTAGCCCTAACCCAGAGTATGGGAGGCTCCGTTTGGAGTTATCTTTTAGCTATATACTGAACCTGAAAGTATTTAGGTTCAACTCATACGCTGAACCCAAGAGGAATTAGGTCAGCTTGTGACTGCACCCAAGAATGGTTAGGGACGGGCACACCATAGCCCAACATAGAGTTAGGCACGGACGCGTCCTGACCCAACTTGGTGCTGAGCGTGGATGTGTCCTGGCTCAATGTGGAGCTGGGCGTGAACGCATCACAACTCGAATTAAAGTTGGGCGGGGATGCATCATGACCCGAATTACAATTGGGCGCGGATGTGTCACGACCCGAATTAGAGTAGGGCGCGGATGCGCCCTTACCCTACTTAGAGTTGGGAGCGGGCACGCCATGGCTTAACCTAGGTTGGACGAGGACGCGCCCTCACCCAACTTAGAGTTGGGTGCAGGCATGTTTTGGCCCAACCTAGGGTTGGGCACGGACGCGCCCTTACCCAACTTAGCGTTGGGCGCGAACACGCCATGACCCAATGTTAAGTTGGACACCAAAAAGATATAACCCCATTTTGGGTTATGACTTTCGTGTGATGGCCTTTAAATGGGGGAGGTTTTTAGAAAACCATGACCCATCAGTAGCCCCCCAACTTTGCTCATTTTTTGGAAAGATGAGGAGACTTAGGACCAAAATTTTTTTTGACTAACCTTAGTTGAGTCATAATTCTGATCATGATGTCTTTTACACTCCCCCTATTAGGGTCTTACTGGCAGAGATGGTGTTCCTAGAGAGTTCATTGTTTAAGTCTTCAAGATGTGTTCTCAGTCCTTCCTTTGAAGAGCATTGGACAATCACTATTGTCCTGGAGAAGTGGGTCTTAAACACCACAGGGTTGTGTAACCCTATTTGGACAAGTAAGATGTGTTATTATAGGAAGGTTGGTTCCAGTACTTGTTAATGTTGTAGAGGCTGGTACTCGTGCTATCCAGGAGAGATGTGGGTCCCAGACCGGACACAGGGTGTGTAACTCGAGTTAGATAGACAAGTTGCGCCTGGTAAGGCCGCCCCAGCACTCTTGAATGCCATAAAGACTAGTCTTGTGCTGTCCAGGAGAGATGCGGGTCCCAAACCACACACATGGGTATGTAACCCGTTTGAACAGACAAGATGGGCGTTAAAAGCCGACTTGAAGAGTGAAGCATTGATCCCCTACTACTACCCCGGAGAAGTGGGTCCTAAACGCCACAGGGGTGTGTAACCCCGATTGATGACAATAGAGGTTGATGCTCACTTTGAACTTCGCTACCATTTTGGATAAGTGGGCCCCGAATGCCACAGGGGTGTGTAACCCTGTTTGGATCGGTAGAAAGTATTTCTGAGAAAGGAATGTAAATTAAATAAGAACACAAGTGATAAAAATATGCATTCTTCATTTACGTATTCAATAATGATACAACATAAGATGGTTTGAGTGCCACGTATGAGGAAGGTCAGAGCCTTGTAGATTTTACAGGTGATAGATGTTAGCTCTGATCACCCGTGTCACTCTGAAATAACCATCCTATTTTGGAGCTAGCTTTCCTCTACTTTCTTTGTTGCATATGGCTTCTAGCTTCCTTAGTACCAAGTTCCCTTGTTTGAAGGTTCTGTTTTTAACTCTAGTATTGTGGTACTAAGTAGCCTTGTGTCTGTAAGCCTCATTCCTTATTGCAGTTGTGAGTCTAGACTCTTCCAGTAAGTCTAGATTGACTTTGAGTCCTTGCTCATTGTTTTGAGGAAAGAAGTGCAGTACTCTGGCACTAGGACATCTAATCTCTGCTGGAATCATGGCTTCAGTTCCATATGTGAGGAGAAAAGGGGTTTCCCTATTGAGATCTTTGTTGTTGTCATGTATGCCCATAAGATTTCATTCAAGAGCTTAGCCTATTCTGACTTAGCCTCTTTTATCTTCTTCTTCAAACCATTGAGTAGGACCCTGTTAGTAAGTTCAACTTGACCATTCGTCTAAGGGTGTGATATTGAAGAGAACCTGTGATCAATCTGCAACCTTTCGTACTGTTCCCTCATCTTCTGGTTGTCGAATTGGGTTTCATTGTCCATTGTCGGTGATCAATATCCTAGGTAACCAAATCAGCAGATTACGTTCTTTCATAAGAAAGAGATCACCTTGTTGGTTGTGATGTTTGTTAATGCTTTAGCTTCCATTCATTTGGTGAAGTAGTCCACAACAACTAGAACAAACTGTCTTTTCCCTGTTGCTTTGGGGAAGGGTCCTAGAATATCCATTCCCCATTGGTAGAAGGACCAAGGATAAGTGATCATTATCATCTCAATTGAAGGATGCCTTGACACTGGGGCAAATCTTTGACACTTATCACACTTCTTTACTAGGTCTTTAGATTCTTAGAGAATGGAAGGCCAATAAAAGCCTGCTCTTATGGTCTGAGCAGTCAAGGCTCTAAATCTTGTATGCACATAAACTCCCTCATGCATCTCCCTCAAAACATAAGTGCCTTCCTCTGAAGACAAGCACTTGAGGAGCGGTGATGATGTAGATCTTCGATACAAGACCCCATCAATCAAACAATAACCTGAGGCTCTCTTGGTCAGTTTAATGGCTTCCATCCTGTCTGAGGGCAAGGTACCTGTGAGTAGGTATTCCTTGATTGGTACTCTCCAATCCTTAGCTCTCATAATTAAAAGGACTATAGCATTGCTCTTTTCCATGCTAGGTCGGTCCAAGACTTTAATCCAGACATCAATGGAAAGGTCAATTGGGTTAGCATTGGCTAACTTGGAGAGGAAGTCAACTTGTGCATTGTCCTCTGGTGCACCCTGGTGATGTTGATCATCTCGTCCTTCTGAGTCAGCATGGCTTTAGCCTTCTCAAAATATTTGACCATGGTTGGATCCCTGGCTTCATACATCCCTTAGCATTGTCCCACAATCAGCTGAGAATCATTATGCACTTGTAGGGGGTACGCTTTCAAGGCTTCCATCAAACCTAAGCCAGCTATCAAGGCTTCATATTTGGCCACATTGTTGGTAGCTGGAAACCCAATCTAAGCCCATACTGGTAAACCTGCCCCTCTGGGCTAGTAAGTAGGATCTCTGCCCCATTTCCTTCTTATGTAGAGTTACCATCCATATAGAGTTGCCAATACTGGGAGGGGGTTTGTTCTAGTGACTCAGGTTTTACCAATTTCGGATCAGGAGACGGATCCTCTGTGACAGCCTATTCAAATCTACATTCCACTATGAAGTCAGTCAGGGCTTGCCCTTTGATTGTGAGTCTTGGTTTGTATTGTAACCCATATTCTCCCAATAATATTTCTCATTTCACCAGTTGTCCTAACATGTCCAAGTTGTAAAGGATTTGTCTTAGAGGCTGGCCTGTCAATACTACCACTTGGTGTGCTTGGAAATATGCCTTCAACTTTTTGGAAGTTGTCACTAGTGCTAAGACAATCTTTTCTACTCTCAAGTAGCGGGTTTTTATATCTAGAAGTGTATTGCCCGCATAGTAGATCGGATGTTGTACTCCTTCTTCTTCCCTAACCAACACTACACTAACAGCCCGGTCTACCACCCTTAGATACAAGAACAGAGTATCTCCCTCTCTAGGCTGAGAAAGGACAATGAGGGAGGAGAGGTAAACCTTTAGCTCTTCGAAAGATTTTTGACACTCAGGTGTCCACTAGAAGTTGGAGGTGTTCCTCGAAACTTTGAAAAACGGTAAACTTCGTTCCCCCAATCTAGCTATGAATATGCTCAAGGCTGTTAACCTTCCTATGAGGCGTTGCACCTCTTTCACTATCTTGGGGGGAGTCATGCTCAACAGTACCTGAATTGTTTTTTAGTTGGGTTCAATCCCTCTATTGCTGACTAGAAAACTTAAGAACTTCCCCTTCTGGATAGCGAACATGCATTTAGAGCGGTTCAACTTCATACTGTGGCTCTCTAGTACTTGGAAAACTTCTCTAAGGTCTTGTAGATGTTGTTCAAAAGTCATAATTTTCACCAACATGTCATCCACGTATCCTTTCATGATCCTGCCCAACTAATGTTTGAACACTTTATCCACCATCTTTTGGTATGTTGCCCTTGCATTCTTTAGACCGAAAGGCATAGCCCTGTGACAGTAGGCCCTCTTTCACTTATAAAGGACATTTTCTCTTCATTAGTTGGATGAATGGGGATTTGATGGTACTTAAAGTATGCATCCAATGAGCTGAGGAACTCATACCCTGCTGTTAAATCCACCAATTTATCTATCTTGTAGAGGGGGTAGTTATCCTTTGGGCAAGCCTTGTTCAAATCTGTGAAGTCCACACACATTCGCCATTTATTGTTGGCCTTCTTTACCATCACAACATTGGCGAGCCACTCAGGGTATGTCATCTCTCGTATAAATTCTATTAATATGAGCTTATCTACCTCCTTAGAGATGGTCTTTTACCCGTCCCCCCTTATACTTTCTCTTCTTCTGTCATATTGGGGGAAAGCTAGGGTCTACACTCAGCCGGTACAAAGCTATTTCAGGGTTGATCCCTGGTATATCCTCTGGATGGAAGGCAAAGTTTCTTCTCTACGATACCAGCAGCTCTGTGAGATCATGTTTATGTTGACTGTTCAGGGTGCAACCCACTCTTGTGAGCTTTTTCTCAGTAGGGCCCAAACTGACTTCAACTATTTCTTTAACTACCTCTGTTTTGACCTCGGGCTTCTCTATATAGGTTTCGGGGCGATCAATTAGTAGGGCTTTATTGCCCTTCATACATGTTTTTTGCGCACTCTCTTAAGGCTTCCTAGTTCCCCTTCACCGTAGCTACCCCTTTAATAGTTGGGAACTTCATGGTTACATACTTAGTGTTAGCTACTGCATTAATCTGGTGGAGCAATGGCCTCCCAATGATGGCATTGTATGGGGGATGGGTGTCAATGACTATAAAGGTATGTTAGATAGTTACACAACGGGGTGCAATCCCATTGTAACGGTCGACCCTACTGCCCCCTTCCGGGCACTACTGACCCTTTTATCCCAATGAGGGGTGTTGGCATTAGAGTCATTCTAGAGGCGTCTATGCCCATCTTTGTTATGGCCTCTACTGATAGGATGTTCATTAAGCTACTGTCATCCACTAGGATCCTGTGGACCCTGTGACCCTCCATGACCGTGAAAATCACCAAGGCATCTTCATATGGATGTTTAATCCCTTGTCCATCAGCAAGGGGTGAAAGTGATGGGTTCATGCCAAGAACTTTCTTGACCCATTGTCACTAGAAATTGATCTCTCAACCTTGTTCTCTTATTACTGGTGACGCCTACATTGGTATATGAGCCTTCTAGTATGATAAGGACCTCTAAGAGTGCTGGTCTCTGTTGTCTCACTTCATCTCCCTCCCCTTCTTGAGGTGGATCATTTTTTAGGAATTGTTTGAGGTATCCTTGTATTAGAAGTCTCTCCACTTCTTTCTTGAGAGCATAACAATCCCTAGTGTCGTGTTTCTTCTCTTTATGGAACTGGCAATACTTCTTGGAGAACTTGAGGCTGGGATTGAGTTTTAAAAGAAGAGGATATTGAAGTAGGTTCTGACCCTTCAAAGTCGTGTAGATCTCTGTATAGCTAGTGTTTATAGGAGTGTAAACTCTTTTGGGCCTACTAGGATGTTCCCTAGAGGGTCCTTTCTTCTTAACATCCTATCGTCTAATAGGGGAACGATTCCTGTTGGGGGGTTCAACTCTGACCCCCTCTCTATGTGGCTTCTTCCAATCTTATATGGCTCTCAATTATCTACTTCACCTTCAGGAGTTCTGTCTTATAGCAGGTGGAGCTGTTTCCACAACTCTTCACTTCTACCCCCTTAATCAAAGCCTCACAGGCTATGGGTCCCAACAGGTCTTCCACCTCAAGCATTTCTTCATTAAATCTCCTCAGATATGATCGAGTGGACTCCTTCTCACCTTGGGTAACTCCAAATAGCCATGTGAAGCTTTTCTTTATGGGAATGCTGGTGCTGAAACGTGAAACTAGTTTGACACACAAGTCATCAAAGCTTAGGACAGACCCTGGCTCCGGGTTGTATCACGTCCTCACGTTCCCTCTAAATGTAATGGGTAATATCTTGCACATGATGTCATTATCATGAATGACCAGCTCAAGGCTCTCCCTCACATATTAGATATGCTCTTGGGGGTCTGTAAGTCCATTGTAGTTATCTAGGTTCATCTTTATGGATAGATACTCATTTGGAACCTTGGTTTCGAGGACTCTCTTGGATAGAGAGGAACCTTCCACCTGATTTTGGTGGTCAGGTTGGTGATGCCGTGAGTTCTCCTCATCCCTTTTTCAAGGTTTTTCTCGATGTAAGTCAGATGAACTGGAGGAATCTAGCATAGAACAGCGAGAGTGATGACTTATTTCTCTCCCACAGTGGCTAATATGGACTCTATGAGAATGTTCACTTTTTAGTGGTACCGTGGGACGATGTGAATGTTCTCAAGCTAGACTATGAGGACGTTGTTTGGGTGGTTCCTTCTCATTCTGCCCATATCCCTCTACATAGCCGAGGCGTCTCCGGGTGATAGGGGTCCTATGTGGCTGAGGTGGTAAGTTATGTGTTGGGACATCGCGAGCTGGTTGAGGATAAACAATGAGTTGTCCTCTCAATCTGATGACCTCTTTAGAGAGCAAATGTATCTGCTCAACCATCTTCTCAATCTGAGGTTGGGTGGATGTACCAACAGCAATGTTGACATTTATGATATGCCTTGGTGTGTATGGTTATGCTATATTGGTGTAATAGATGGAACAATCGTCAAAGCTTAGTTTCTTACTGGAGAAGTAATTAGCTTTTTATAAGAGTTCCCACAAACAACGCCAATTAATGGCGATACAAAAATCACAGGGAATATTCTGGAAGCAATTACTCCTTAAGATCTTTGTATGTCATTCACAGTATGTTCTACGACCTTAACTTCCAAACTACAATGACTTCTTTTTTAAAGAAAATCTTCAAAGGTTGTATATCTTCTCTTCGATAAATACATGCACAATGTCCCTTATAGACCCTTGAGGGTGTTAATGGGGACCCTCCGAATATCAAGTTAGTACAAGGTATTTTTATATGGCAAAAAGACATTAATGAAGGTATTAATGAGCTTTTATGAAGATGGAGAGGAAGAAGGAGAAGAAGATGGAGAGGAAGAAGGAGAAGAAGAATGATTGTGTTTATGTCTCAGAGTATAAGGTTTCAAACCTTTTTTCTGTATACTAATGCTTCTTTTTATATTATCTAGCTTGACTTGCTTCATACAATGTTGGAGGGGTGGAGATGTAATCTCATAATAATAAAATAATATTATTCTATTGCTTATGTCATCACATCTAATTAATATAAGTATGGACCGCTTGTTCGTATTTAATGGGATGTGATGGGTATCTATTGATTAATTTTGTAAGTGCACAAATCGTAACAAGTAATAAAGTGATGATTAGAGTTTCGTCCCATGAGGATTTGTAAAAATTACTATTAATTACCATAGTCGTTTAAATTAAGATCTATTTGAGGAATCGAATGAGATAGTTTTCAAAACAAAAATTAATAATTAAAAACAAACAACTAACTGATTAAATATTATTGAATTCAATTCTACTGGTTCTGAGATTTTTGACTTACTATAACTATTCCTATGTGAACTTTCTCAATTGAATTAATTACTCCTAGCGTTGATAATCAAGTTTTTCTAATTTAAACACTAATCCCTCTCAAGTATCAATGAATTATTTCGACAAGCAAACTTCATATACTTTACGAAATTTCTGAACTTGTCGAAATTTATTAAGTACCGTAAAACTTTTAACGATTACAAAAGTTCCTAAGATATCTCTATCCTATATATTTCTTAAGATATTTCAAACAACAGCTAAAATAATTATCACTTCTCAATCTCAAATTGAATTCCAAATCATTTAGATGTTGGCCAAACATACACAAGCATTAAACATAGAATGAAATACTCAACAACTAATGTAATAATTCAATCAAAGAAATTGTTCACATATTCATAATAAGGTTACATAAAAAATTCCAGAATAAAAGTCTTCTCCATAGTTAAATTAAAGAGAAACAAACTTGATACGAAGAACATCACTCAAAAGCAAAGAGTGGCAGAAAAGTTGCTAGGTGTCTTCCAATCAGCTCTGATTTTCAACCCTTGTTTTTCTCTGCTTTTTTGTCTCCTTTTTTGTGCCGCCTCCTCTCTTCTTTTTGGTGTATTCTAAGGTCTCTCTATGTCTCTCATCACCCTAGTTGATCCATGTTTTTCTCTTTTTATATTCTAGCCTTTTTACCCCTAGATGGAAAGAAGAAAATTTCCTTCTCTGTTTCGTATTCCTTTCCTATCCGGATATTGCGGGCTAGATTTGAGGTAGGAAACGTGCGAATTCAAAGATCTCTATTTCTGGAGAAATTGTAGAAAATTGAATCTTCTTTCCAACGACACTGATCTTGAAATTTGTGGACCTCTAAGACTTGAGATATGAGCCATAACCCGAGACAGCATTTGGAGTGCAGGAAGTTCGGGTCTGATTCAATCCCTGTTTTTCGACTCGCTCTTTGGGCTTTAAAGCAACAAAAATGAGTTATATGCCCTTCATATGTTTTGTAGATCTTCATCTCAGATATTTGAAAATGGTGATGAAAGCCTTGAACTGAGTTGTATAACTTCCTTTGCAGCCCAAAATCAATCGATGTTCGGTTTTACTACCGAATTCTACCTACTCAGTAACCTAGCATCTGAAAACACATTAATTTTCCACGAGGTCAATAGTTCAAAAAGGGATCCAAAATTCTAATTAACTTGTGCAACACATCCAAAATATTTCAAAATCAAGCATGAATAGTGGAAAATATACATGTTAAAAATTCCCTTATTAGTATCATAATTACTAGCCCAGGCTTGGAGTTTGAGAGGCTTAGTATGGAGTTACCTTTTAACTATACATTGAACCTGAAAAGGAGTTGGGTTCAACTCATATGCTGAATCCAAGAGGAAATAGGTCAGCTTGTGACTATACTCACTAATAGTTAAGGACGGACGCACCATAGCCCAACGTGGAGTTGGGCATGGACGCGTCCCTGACCCAATATAGGGTTGGGCGCGGATGCACCATAGCCCAACATGGAGTTGGACACGGATGCGTCCCTAGCCCAACTTGGAGTTGGGCGCAGACACGTCCTAACCCAACTTGGAGTTGGGCATGGATGCGTCACGACTCGAATTAGAGTAGGGCACGGATGAGTCACGACCCAAATTAAAGTTCTCCACTTAGAGTTGGGTGTGAGCACTCCATGACCCAACCTAGGGTTGGGCGCAGACATGTCATGGCCCAACGTGAAGTTAGACGTTGAAAAGATATAACCTCATTTTGGGTTATGATTTTCGTGTGATAGCCTTTAAATGGGAGAGGTTTTTAGAAAACCATGACCCATCAGTTTTGATGCAATATGAACCTCATAATTATAACAACTTTATAATTTTATTTACAAAATAATTTTGTTCCAAAGACTATATCTTTACTCTAGATTCATTAATGAAATATTAGATGAATATTAAAGATAAATAAATATTTATTAATTAAATATATATACATGAACAAAGTCAACGTCACGTGTAACCAACTGATTGGTTATAGGGCATATACACTAACACTTGTTTCGTCCTGGTTTAAAATTAAACCATGTGTAAGTTGTCCCGATATAATCCAGTCAATTTGGTTGGTCTAAAGGCAACCTAAATGCTATTACAAAAAAAAATGATGAAATTAAGAGAA
>Ga0307515_10020277_pt1 | contig 11872 bp, 6 predicted proteins | sample 17_EM_MG_FD_194513 | JGI IMG/M metagenome (GOLD analysis project Ga0307515, IMG submission 194513) | Populus trichocarpa ectomycorrhiza microbial communities from riparian zone in the Pacific Northwest, United States - 17_EM | ecosystem: Host-associated > Plants > Roots > Unclassified | place...
ATGATTTTATGATTGAGACGTTTAAGCTGAATAAGTTCATCCTGCGTAAAATCCCTTGCAGAATGCAGCAGGATGGTGGTTTGCTGTTGTTTTAACAGGTTTATCTTATTGATCAGGTCCAGGCCGTTTGCATCGGGCAGTACAAAATCCATAATGATACAATCAAACATCTCCTTTTTAAGTATCGACAGTGCTTTTTTAGCTGTAACGGCACCCACAACCTCTACCCTATCACTTGATAACAATTCAGAGAGCCTGCTAAGCTCACTCTCGTTATCCTCTATCACCAGCACCCGTTTTTTGGAATGCTCGTGGAAGCTTACTATGCCTGTAATTAAATCCTGTAACGATGTATTTGAAAGCGGTTTCAGGCTAAATGATTTGGCGCCAAGCTTATGCGCCATTACCCTGTTATCCTCTCCCGAGATTACATGCACCGGTATATGCCTTAAGTTGATATCGCTCTTCAACAATTTCAGAATCTTCCATCCGTTTGATTCTGGCATGTTTACATCAAGCGTGATGGCAATTGGGTTGTATTTGAGAATGTTATCAAAAATCTCGAGGTAACTTATGGCCACCAGCACTTTTATACCCATATCGTGGGCTTTATCTATCAGGATTTTTGTAAAGCGCAGGTCGTCCTCAACAACCAGCAACACCTTATCTTCGGCTACTATGTTATGGCGGTCATCATCTATTACCATTTCGGCTGTTTCGGCCAGGCTGGTACGCAGGTGCGATACCGAAAGATTTTCCTTGATTTTCACCACCGGTGTTTTCTCTTCTTTATATTTCAGCGGCAGGTAAAGGGTAAATGTACTGCCTTTGCCCAGCTCGCTGCCCACGGTAATCGTTCCGCCTAACAGTTCGGCAAAACCTTTACTGATGGATAAGCCAAGGCCGGTACCGCCATATTTACGGCTGGTTGAACCTTCGGCTTGCTGAAAGGCCTCGAAAATGATCCCCTGCGTATTTTTGGAAATCCCGATACCAGAGTCTTCAATAGAAAAGGCAATTACTTCGCCAGGCAAGCCAATAGGGTTTTCATGTCCGGCCGACGGGCGGAAAATATGGAGTTTAACCCGGCCTTTTTCGGTGAATTTAAACGCATTGGAGAGCAGGTTTTTGAGGATCTGGTTAAGGCGCTGCATATCTGTCTCCATCATTTCGGGCAGGGTTTCCTCTACTTCGATCTCAAATTTCAGGTTTTTAGCCTCGGATATTGGTTTAAAGGTTGATTCGGCAAATGAGGCTATCTCTTTAAAGCTAACCGGCATCACATCCGCAGCTATTACACCCGATTCAATCTTCGACAGATCGAGGATATCATTAATCAGCTGGATAAGGTCATCACCGCATGAATGGATGGTTTTGGCAAACATCCGCTGCTTTTCTGTAAGGTTACCTTCCGGATTTTCAAACAACTGCTGGGCCAATATCAATAAGCTGTTAAGCGGCGTGCGCAACTCATGCGACATGTTGGCCAGGAACTCCGACTTGTATTTGGAGGTAAGCGTCAACTGCTCGGCCTTTTCCTCTAACGAGCGGCCTTTATCATGCAGCTCGTCATTCGCCCTTCTTAACTCTTCCTGCTGCGCCGAAAGCTCACTGGCTAATGACTGCGATTGGCTCAGCAATTCCTCGGTACGGGTATTGGTTTCGATATTGTTTAACACGATACCGATACTTTCGGTAAGCTGATCCAGGAAGTCGATGTGGGTATCGCTGAAGTTTTCAAAAGATGCCAGCTCGATAACCGCTTTTACATTGTTTTCAAAAAGTACCGGTAATATCACCAGGTCGATAGGCGCCGCATTGCCTATACCAGAGCTGATTTGTAAATATTCATTTGGTACATTGGCAAGCCTTATCCTTTCCTTATCAGTAGCGCACTGCCCTACCAGCCCCTCACTAAGCGAAAATTCCTGGTTAATGAGCTTGCGGCTTTTTTGCGCATAGCCTGCAAAAAGTTTCAATTTGGGCTCATCTGCTGCCTCGGGCTGTTCCAGTATATAAAACGCGCCGTAACGGGCATTCACCAGTTCGGCAAGCTCCGATAATACTTTGTTGGCCACCGCATTTCTGTCGCGCTGTCCCTGAAGCATTTGCGCAAATTTGGCCAGGTTTGATTTCAGCCAATCCTGCTCGTGGTTACGTAAGGTTGTCCCTTTCAGGTTGGCAATCATCTGGTTAATGGTATCCTTCAAAGCTTCCAGCTCGCCTTTGGCCTCCACGCGTATGGTACGGGTAAGGTCACCCTTGGTTACCGCCGAGGCTACTTCGGATATGGAGCGCACCTGTACGGTAAGGTTTTGGGCCAGCTGATTTACGTTTTCGGTCAAATCTTTCCAGGTTCCGGAAGCGCCCGGTACACTGGCCTGGCCGCCCAAACGGCCCTGCACACCTACCTCGCGGGCTACGGTGGTTACCTCATCCGCAAAAACCGCCAGGGTATCAATCATTTCGTTAATGGTATCTGTAAGCTGGGCCACCTCACCCAAAGCGTTGATGGACAGGCGCTGTTTCAGGTTTCCTTTGGCAATACCGGTAGCCACTTTGGCAATACCACGGATTTGCCCGGTAAGGTTGGATGCCATCTGGTTTACCGAGTCAGTTAAATCTTTCCAGGTACCGGCCACACCTTTTACGTGGGCCTGGCCACCCAGCTTGCCTTCGGTACCTACTTCACGGGCAACACGCGTTACTTCGGATGCGAAGGAGTTAAGCTGATCCACCATCGTGTTGATGGTGTTTTTAAGGTCCATGATCTCGCCCTTTACGTCGATAATAACTGTTTTTGAAAGGTCGCCGCTGGCCACCGCTTTGGTTACCTCGGCAATGTTACGTACCTGCGATGTTAAGTTACTCGACATCTGGTTTACCGAGTCGGTCAAATCTTTCCAGGTACCCGCAACGCCCGGCACAAAGGCCTGGCCGCCAAGGTTACCATCGGTACCTACCTCCCGTGCCACCCGCGTTACTTCGGATGCAAAACCACGCAACTGATCAACCATCGTGTTAATGGTTTCTTTCAACTGCAGGATCTCGCCCCTAACGTCAACCGTAATTTTTTTAGACAAATCGCCGTTTGCAATCGCAATCGATACGTCGGCAATATTTCTTAACTGCGCGGTAAGGTTGCCGGCCATTTTGTTTACCGAGTCGGTCAAATCCTTCCAGGTACCATCCACACCCGGCACGTTGGCCTGGCCGCCCAGCTGCCCTTCGGACCCTACTTCGCGGGCCACGCGGGTTACTTCGGATGCAAAACCGCGCAACTGGTCAACCATGGTGTTGATGGTATCTTTAAGCTCTAACAACTCACCCTTTGCATTTACCGTAATTTTCCGGGAAAGGTCGCCCTTGGCCACCGCAGTGGTTACCTCGGCTATATTACGTACCTGCGAGGTAAGGTTATCGGCCATTTTATTTACCGAGTCGGTTAAATCCTTCCAGGTACCGCCTACGCCCGGCACATTGGCCTGGCCGCCCAGCTGTCCTTCCGAGCCTACCTCACGTGCTACACGCGTTACTTCCGATCCGAAGGAGTTCAGCTGATCCACCATGGTATTGATGGTGATTTTCAGTTCCAGCATCTCGCCCTGTACGTCAACCGTGATTTTTTTGGATAAATCGCCTTTGGCCACCGCGGTGGTTACTTCGGCAATGTTACGTACCTGCCCGGTTAGGTTGCCCGCCATCTGGTTTACCGAGTCGGTCAAATCCTTCCAGGTACCGCCTACGCCCGGTACATTAGCCTGGCCACCTAACTGACCTTCGGAGCCCACCTCGCGGGCTACACGCGTAACCTCCGAAGAGAAGGAGTTAAGCTGATCCACCATCGTATTGATGGTATTTTTCAATTCCAGCAACTCGCCTTTGGCATCCACCGTAATTTTTCGCGAAAGGTCGCCCTTGGCCACGGCTGTGGTTACACCCGCAATATTACGTACCTGGTCGGTAAGGTTACTTCCCATCTGGTTTACCGAGTCGGTAAGGTCTTTCCACACACCACCTACACCTTTTACACGGGCCTGGCCGCCCAGTTTACCCTCAGTACCTACCTCGAGCGCCACGCGCGTTACTTCGGATGCGAAGGAGTTGAGTTGATCCACCATGGTATTGATGGTTTTTTTCAGCTCCAGCATTTCGCCTTTTACGTCAACCGTAATTTTTTTAGAAAGGTCGCCATTAGCCACCGCAGTGGTTACACCGGCTATATTACGTACCTGCGAGGTAAGATTACCCGCCATACGGTTTACAGAATCTGTTAAGTCTTTCCAGGTACCTGCAACACCCGGCACCTTGGCCTGCCCGCCCAGCTTACCCTCGGTACCTACCTCGAGCGCCACACGGGTTACTTCAGACGAGAAGGAGTTGAGCTGATCCACCATGGTATTGATGGTGTTTTTTAACTCCAGGATCTCTCCTTTGGCCTCTACCGTGATCTTTCGGGAAAGGTCGCCCTTGGCTACAGCCGTGGTTACAGCAGCCACGTTACGCACCTGGGCCGTTAAGTTACCAGCCATCTGGTTTACCGAGTCGGTAAGTTCGGCCCATACGCCCGCTACGCCTTTAATTTTGGCCTGCTCGCCCAGTTTACCTTCCGAGCCTACCTGCCGGGCTACCCGGGTTACCTCCATGGAGAACAGCTGGAGTTTGGAAAGCATCTGGTTTGATTCCTTGGCTATCCGCAGGAACTCCCCTTTTAGCGGATGGCCTTTTATCTCTAATGGGATATGTTTAGATAAATCTCCGTTGGCAACGGAGTTAATCATCCCCGCAATTTCTAACGTAGGCGAAGTAAGATCTTCGATGAGGTTGTTTAATGAATTTACACCGCTTGCCCACTCCCCTTTAGCATCCGACAGTTCGATACGTTTGCCCAGGTTGCCCCGTTTACCAATGGTTTTTTCCGCAGCAGATATCTCGGCTACAAAACGCTCATTCATGTCGATAATATCGTTGAGCACTTCGCAAATGCGGCCGTTGATACCCGCCTGGGTTACCGGCATGCGCACATTAAGCCTGCCTCCTTTAACAAGCGACAGCACTTTAAGTAATTCTTTAAGGTCAAGGGTGTCGGTGTCAGCTTGTGTAACGCCGGTTTCATTCAAGATGTTTTCTAAAATGTCGTCCTTCATGTGAAGAGTTTAATTGTGATCAGTTTATTTAAAATAGCTGTTACATAAACAACGGGAAGCCACATATGGTTAAATCCGTTATAGTAAAGATAAAAAAGCGACAGTAAATTTCTAAACAGTTAAGGCTAAAATATTTAAAAAGAAAATATTTTTCAGGTACAATAAAGCATCGGCAATTAGTCAGCAAATAAAACAAAATCCGACGAAATTGTTTTAAAATTTATTTTTTTAAACGTCAATTTTATTGCCGTATCAAAGGCAGTAATACGGGGACAATACCTTGATTATAAACTATTGGTTATCAAGCTCTTTCTCGTTTTTATCCTTCATTATACCGCAAACCTGTTAACTCCATTTCAAACGGCAACACATTGCCTGAAGTCTTCTTGTTCTCTCAGAAGCTGTCTAAATTTGGTTTATTAATGTATTTATACTTCTAATGAAATATATCCACGCGTTATTGTGGGTGGTAAAATTTGGGGAAACGCTGAAGGGGCAATGACATCGTGAAAAGGGCTGTCATGGTGAGCTTGTCGAACCATAGCGGGCAAAGGCCCCTCCGCTCGACCCTTCGATAAGTCGCCGTTGACGCATTTGTAACTTACTGATTATCAATTGAAAAAAAAGTGTCATTTACAATGCAATCTTTTGTGCGCAAATAAAGGTTACTCAGGGTGACAGGCCTACGCACCTCGAAAACCCAACATGTGATGAGTAAGCACAAAGCAATGACGGTCTGTTTTTTATTTTTAGAAAGCTTCTCACCACTAGACCAAAAAACCTTTTTGAATTTTGATTTTTGACTTAATGTTCCCTCCAGAACATCTAATATCATAACTTTATAACCGAATACATCAACCAATTACATTATTTCATGAGCCAACCTAACAGTACAACCGGCAATTGCCTGCTTTTGCAATTTGTTATAAACTGCTTTGTTATTACGCTTTTAATACAAACAATATCATTTGCATCCTATGGTCAAATTACGGCTTCGAAAAACAACGATGCAACGGCTCCCTTACATTTGCTTAAGCCTGTTTATATAACGCCATACGGAGAAACCAAACAAGCCGATGTTAAAGCTGTGCTGGATAAGGTATACCATTACCTGGATGCGGTTACCCCCTATCAGCTCATTGACAAACCGGGCGGTCAGCCAATTAATAATTTGGCCAACGTAAACGCCAATAGCGTTTTTGCCGATGGCGATTTCAGGCTGATCAGCTATGAATGGGGTGTAACTTACACCGGGATGCTGGAAGCAGGCGCAGCAACCGGGGATAAAAAATTTACAGACTATACCGTAAACCGGTTGAGTTATATTGGTAACGCTGTTGCTGCCTTTAAAACCTACCTCAAAACATCCCCTCAGGCAGTAACGCCTGTAAAGTCGGTAATTGCCCCCGAGGCGCTTGACGATGCAGGGTCAATGGCCGCGGCGATGATCAAAGCTGTAAAAACCGGGACCGTAAAGGCAGATTTACGGCCGATAATTGACAACTACATCAATTATATCCTCACAAAACAATTTCGCCTGGCCGATGGAACGTTGGCACGCAACCGGCCACATCCAAATACCCTATGGCTTGATGATATGTATATGAGCCTTCCGGCTTTGGTACAAATGGGCTCGCTTACCGGCGACTTAAAGTATTTTGACGAAGCTGTGAAGCAATACCAATTATTCAGCAAACGAATGTTTAACACTGAACGTGGATTATTTATGCATGGCTGGGTTCAGGATATGGACCCGCACCCCCAGTTTCATTGGGCCAGGGCAAATGGCTGGGCTATTTTAACTACCATTGAATTACTTGACGCGCTGCCGAACGACCATCCCGGGCGAGCGATTTTATTAGAAATGCTAAAAAAACATGCAGCCGGCCTTGCCCAGCGCCAGGATGCAACGGGTTTCTGGCACCAGCTGCTTGACCGTAACGATTCGTACCTTGAAACTTCGGCAACAGCCATTTACGCCTATTGCTTTGGCAGGGCCATTAACAAGGGCTGGCTGGATGCCCAAGCTTACGGCCCTGCGGCGCTGCTTGCCTGGAACGCGGTGAGCACCAGGGTAAATAGTAAGGGCCAGGTAGAAGGCACCTGCGTTGGCACAGGTATGGGGTTCGATCCTGCTTTTTATTATTACCGCCCGGTAAACACCTATGCCGCGCATGGCTACGGACCGGTTTTACTGGCTGGGGCCGAAGTTTACCGTATGCTGCAACAACATCCGTTTGTAATTAATGACAGTGCGGTGCAGGTACCCAAATAAATATAGCCGGTATTGCGGTGCCTGACGTTTAAACAATCAACCATGAAAAATTTTAAAGTAATTATCCTTTTAATCATAGTAACTCATTTTTGTGCGATACAGCCCGTCCGCGCACAAAGCACTAAAGCGATTGAAACCGATGTTTGTATATATGGCGGCACCTGCGCGGGGGTAATTGCAGCTTATACAGCAAAAAAATTGGGCAAAACAGTAGTATTGGTTGAACCTGGGAATCATTTGGGCGGCATGACATCGGGTGGCTTAGGCTATACCGACATCGGCAACAAATATGTGGTGACCGGCCTGGCCAGGGATTTTTACAGGAAGATTGGGCAGCATTACGGAAAATTTGAGCAATGGATATTTGAGCCAAAAGTGGCCGAGGCTATTTTTAACGAATACGCAAAAACGGCGGGGTTTACTGTTTTAATGAGAAACCGCCTTATCAAAGTAAATAAGAGCGGTAATATGATAACCGGAATGCTAGTTGAAAATTCGTTGAACCCAACCGCCGACACCCATATAACTATTAAGGCAAAGGAATTTATTGACTGCACCTACGAAGGTGATTTGATGGCCCGCTCGGGTGTTTCTTACACGGTTGGGCGGGAGGCAAACAGCCAGTACCATGAAACCATAAACGGTGTTGAATTAATGGATGGTCACCAGTTTCCCGACGGTATTGACCCTTATAAAATACCCGGCGACCCAAAAAGCGGTTTATTATGGGGGATAGCTAACACCAGCTTACAGGCAAATGGCTCTGGAGATAAAAAGGTACAGGCTTATAACTTCCGCATTACCTTAACCAACATACCTGAAAATCGGATAGACATTACCAGGCCGCAAAACTACGATGCTCAAAAATATGAATTGCTGCTTCGCTTGAAGGAAAAAGCGCCCTGGAAATCAATTAACGATGTGCTGATCATAAGCAAAATGCCTAATGGGAAGACTGACATTAATAATAAAGGTGGTTTTTCTACCGACATGATAGGCATGAACTGGGATTACCCCGAAGCTGATTATGAAACAAGATCAAAAATCCAGAAAGCGCATGAAACCTATACAAAAGGCCTACTGTATTTCCTTGGTAACGATCCGCGGATACCGGCTAACATACGTAATGAAATGAAACAATGGGGCTATCCAAAAGACGAATATATAGATCATGGAAACTGGACTCCCCAGCTTTATATCAGAGAGGCCCGCAGGATGGTAGGCCAGTTGGTAATGACCCAGCAATACTGCCAGGGAAAAGAGGTTGCCAATGATGGTGTTGGTATGGCCGCCTATACCATGGACTCGCACAATTGCGACAGGCAGGTGGTTGATGGGATGGTTAAAAATGAAGGCAATGTTGAAGTGGGCGGTTTTGGCCCCTACCCGGTTTCATACCGGGCCATTGTTCCAAAACCGGCAGAGGCTTCAAATATTTTAGTACCGGTTTGCCTTTCGGCTTCGCACATTGCTTACGGTTCCATTCGCATGGAACCGGTGTTTATGGTATTAGGCCAGTCGGCTGCCGTTGCTGCCTGCCAGGCTATTGACAGAAAAATACCCGTGCAAATGGTGGATGTTACAGCGGTGCAGAAACTATTGAAAAGCAATCCGCTTGCAAATGGCAGCACACCCGAGGTATCGGTTGATAATGATGATACCGCTCACGTTCAAATAACCGGGGATTGGAAGGTTGCACAATCGGGCGGTTACGGCCCAACTTATTTTATTGATACGGCCAAAACAAGCGCGCTTAATTCAGTTAAGTTCAAACCGGCTATTGTTAAAGATGGTAGCTATAACGTGTACGTTTATTTCCCAAAAACTAAAAATGCTTCAGCAAAAACGCAGATCACCGTTTTTGACGGAACAAACGCAACTGAAAAAACAATTGACCAGGCAGCTATCCAGGTTGAAGGACAAACATCGGGTGAATGGGTTGCTTTGGGATTATACAGTTTATCAAAAAGCAAGCAGGCTTACGTACAAATCTCCAACAAAAATGCCGACGGGGCCACGGTTGCAGATGCTGTGCTTTTTGTACCTGAAAGGTAGCTGGAAACAGCACAAATTATAAGTTACTGTTTATCAAAGTTATTTTTTCAATCAATGTAGAGACACATAATTGTGTCTCCCGCATGCAAATCACACATGCAAATCGGCCTTGCAAAGCCTGAATGTCCTGGGGTAGACGCAAATTATGCGTCTCTACAGCCCCATTTGCGACAATGTCATAACAGTTACTACTTCAAATATTTATTCAACGCCAAAGTATTGAACGACCTAATGCCCTGGATTACAATTTTTGCATTTAACTGCGCACCTGGTTCAAATGTGTGGGTAGCATCGGTACCAAAATAGGTCGACTTTACTTTTGCCTCGCCCTCGGCTTCATAATCATCAGCTATCATTTTATTCAGATGGATAAAATAGGTTCCGGTTTCTTCGCCTATTTCACTGGCCCATTGGCCGTAGCTGTCCTTGTTCCTGCGGCCGGCAAACTTGCCCTCTTTCCAAAAATTGCGCGGTACCGGCGAACAAATTATTGGCGTTGCGCCTTTGGCCTTTACATCGGCAATATACTTGCGCATGTACCAGCCGTAGGTGTGTACCACCTCCTGTATTTTCCTTACCGGGTTGTATATTTCCTGTTGCTCGGGGCCAATACCTTTAATGGTTCCGCGTGCCCGGGCGGTATCATCCAATGCGCCGGCATCGTTATGGCCAAATTGCATAATTACAAAGTCGCCGGGTTTTACCTTTGCCAGCACCTTGTCCCATAGCCCCAGGGTTTGGAAAGTGCGGCTACTGGTGCCACCCAGGGCATCGTTTTCAACTGCTATCCGGGTTGTATCAAAATACTGGGCCATAAAGTCGCCCCACCCCCACAAACCGCCATCGCCTACACCTTTACCATGCTTCACGGTTGAATCGCCGATCACGTAAAATGTTGGCTTATCGGCTGGTTTTATCAGCATAAAAGAAGACAGCATCATCACTACTATCAGCAATAAGCTTAAGCCTGCATTTTTACGCATTAAGTTTTTCATAAAATTAAATACTTATGGCAAATAAAAAACCTCTTTTAACGGTGTACTTACCGGCGAGTTATCGGGATTACTTTCCATAATATCGCCCATATAGGCCCACCATTTTTGCATAATGGGGCTTGCAGGCAGAGTATCCAGCAAGGCCTTATCGGCTACTTTCAAAACGCCTATCAGGCTGTTGGTGTCCTCATCCAGGAAGATGGCGTAATCGCTTATCCCGGCATCTTTTAGCAGTGCCGATAATTCGGGCCATATTTCATCATGCCGTTTTTTGTACTCCTGTTCGAAGCCGGGAAAAAGCTTCATTTTAAATGCTACGCGATCCATAGGTAAATGTTAAAAGGTTAAATACGACAATTGGTTGCTGATGTGCGCTTCATCCAAAAAATGGCTTATACATTTAAACAGATTTGCGCTTTGCCAAAATAAGTATTCTTTCTCTTTCTTCAGTTAACAATCCCGGGGCATCCAGATTAAGTAACGAAAAGTTTTAGCCCCTGGCAGATTAATTCTTATTTTCGCCCATCTTATATGTTTATGTCAGAATCTATCTCTACCCCTGTCCAACCCAACCTCGTACAAATCGTCTCCAGATATATCCTGCTCGAAGTAAGCCGGAAAGCGCTTAAAGGTAAGTGCCCCTTCCACAAAGACCAGGCTACCTCATTAATGGTTTACGAAGAAAAAAATATGTTCCAATGTTTCGGCTGCGGCAAAGGCGGCGGCCCGATAGAATTTGTGATGGCCATTGAAAACAAATCGCGGGAGGACGCCATCGGGCTCATCGCGCAGGGAAAATAAAGTCATCGGGCACACTGGCCCGTCTTCAAATTCATTGATTTATCGGTAGGTGCGTAAAAGTGTTAATTAGTATCACAAAAGTTGAAATTAATTGAACTTTTGTATCGTCTTTCTGGCATAATTTTGAGTATTTGTATATCATTTTCACAGCATTTCATGGCCCGCCAGAATTAAATAGCGATAACTTTATTTTACTGTTTTTCAAAGGGATAATATCGGCCAGATTACCTCAATTCCATTTAAATGTTATAAAGTAAGTTTTTTCTTGTATAAGTAAAAATTTATGGCCTAATTTGCACCCAAATTAAAAACACAGTAATACCTCAAAAAAATGAATCAACCAAGCTTAAATAAGCCCGCAACAAGAGCATCATTTGCTCCCATTGCCGCTGCTTTGGGTTCAACTGTTTTTTTATCCTGCCCTTCCCGACGAAGGCCCTATATGCCAAGGGTTTGAATTAATTTCCCGTACTAAACCCCACAAAAAAGTTGTTAAACTTCTTTGTAAAAAAGCCATCTAATTATTAAGGCGATCAAAAGCCAATTAATTTAACGGTAATTATCTATTTAAATGACCATACAAGATTTTGATATTCAGG
>Ga0307515_10020278_pt1 | contig 11872 bp, 11 predicted proteins | sample 17_EM_MG_FD_194513 | JGI IMG/M metagenome (GOLD analysis project Ga0307515, IMG submission 194513) | Populus trichocarpa ectomycorrhiza microbial communities from riparian zone in the Pacific Northwest, United States - 17_EM | ecosystem: Host-associated > Plants > Roots > Unclassified | place...
TCGTCGAGGTGCAGTATCAGCGCGCGCTCCGACGGGTTGAGCGGCGCACCGTCGTCCACCGGGGTCTCCTCCGCGCCGGCCTTCCGCAGGATCGAGGCGAGCCGGGCGTGGGCGTATTGCAGATAGACGCCGGTGTCGCCGTTGAGGGAGACCATCCGGTCGACGTCGAAGCGGTAGTCGGTGGTGCGGGCGGTGGACAGCTCGGCGTACTTGACCGCGCCGATCCCCGCCATCTCGGCGATCCGGTCGAGTTCGGCGGTGTCGAGGTCCGGGTTCTTCTCGACGACGACGGCCCGCGCGCCCGCGACCGCGGACGCGAGCAGGCTCGTCAGCGGCACGGTGTCGCCCGAGCGGGTCTTGAACGGCCTGCCGTCGGCGCCGAGGACGGTGCCGAAGGCGATGTGCGCGACCTCGTGGGACTCGCCGAGCCAGCCCATCCGCCGTGCGGCGGCGAAGACCTGCGCGAAGTGCAGGGCCTGGCGGGCGTCGACGACGTAGAGCATCCGCCCGGCCTTCAGGTCGAGGAGCCGGTGCCGGACGGTGGCCAGATCCGTTGCCCCGTAGCCGTATCCGCCGTCGGTCTTGCGCACGATCAGCGGGATCGGCGTGCCGTCGGGGCCGGTGAAGGCGTCGTCGAAGACGCAGAGGGCGCCCTGCGACTCGACGGCGACGCCCGCCTTGATCAGCTCGGCGGTGACCTCGTCGAGCACCGGGTTGTAGGAGGACTCCCCGGCCACGTCCGCATCGGACAGTCCGACGCCGAGGCGCCGGTAGATCTCCCCGAAGGCCGCGAGGGACACCGCGACCAGGTCCCGCCACACGGCGAGGGTGGCCTCCTCGCCGGACTGGAGCACGACGACCCGCGCCCGCGCCCGCTCGGCGAAGGCGGCGTCGGACCTGAAGAGCGCGGACGAGGCCCGGTAGAGCCCGTCGAGGACGGCGATGTCGGCGGTGGCGTCCGACTCGGCGTGGTGCCATGCGGCCCCGGGATGCTCGTCGAGGTACTGGATGAGCATCCCGAACTGGGTGCCCCAGTCGCCCAGGTGGTTCTGCCTGACCACCGTGCCGCCGAGGGCCTCCAGCAGCCTGGCGAGCGCGTCGCCGATGAGGGTCGAGCGCAGGTGCCCGACGTGCATCTGCTTGGCGACGTTCGGCGCGGAGTAGTCGACGACCGTGACGGATCCGGCGTACGGCGCGGGCAGTCCGAGCCCGGCGGCGAGCCGCAGGGCGGTCTGGCGCCACAGTTCGGCGTCGGTGAGCGTCAGGTTCACGAAGCCCGGTCCGGAGACCTCGGCGGCCTCGATGAGCTCGTCGTCGACCGCCGCGGCGATGTCGGCGCCGAGCCCTCGCGGTGCCCGGCCGGTCCGCTTGGCGAGCGCGAGCGCGGCATTCGCCTGGAAGTCGGCCCGGTCGCTGCGTCGGACCAGCGGATCCATCGGCTCGGCCACGGGGAGGGCGCGTCGGATCGCGGCGGCCAGGGTCGCTTCGATCCGGGTGCTGAGCGCGGTGACTGCCGGCGACGTGTTCACGGTCCTGCTTCCCATACGTGGTGGTGGTCGGGTTCAGGATAGAAACCAGACCGTGCCGAAGCACCCGAATTGCGGCCGGGCTGTGATCATCGGACCCTCCACAGGAGAGGGTCTGCACGTAATAATCGTTGCCGCACCAGCGATCTCCGCGAAGGGCGAATGATGATCGAGCGGTACGAGCTCCCCGGCGACGGCGTGTATCCCGAAGGGATCACCGAGGGCCCGGACGGCAAGACCTTCTACGTTTCCGGTTCCGCCGAGGGTGCGGTGTACCGGGGCCGTCTGGATCGACCGCGGCTGGAGGTGTGGTCTCCGGCGGGTGCCGACGGCCGTGACGGCGCGCTCGGCATGACCGTCGACGGCGCCGGACGGCTCCTCGTCTGCGGTGGGCACTCGGGCGTCCTGTTCGCCCATGACACCGCGACCGGTTCGCTCGTCGCCCGGCATCCGGTGACCTCGAAGCGGACGCTGCTCAACGACGTGTGCGTGAACGGCGGCCACGCCTACGCCACCGACTCGCTGCGCCCGGCCGTCTGGCGCTTCGCGCTCGACACCGAGATCGGCGCGGGCGAGCCCTGGATCGACCTGACCGGGCACGGCATCGAGCCGGGTGAGGCGGCCTACCTCAACGGCCTGGTGTCCACACCGGACGGTACGGCGCTGCTCGTCGCCGCGCAGGGCACCGGCCAGCTGTGGCACGTCGACATCGCCACCCGGGAGGCCGCGCCGGTCGACCTCGGCGGTGCGAAGGTCTCCGGCGACGGCATGGTCTTCGCCGGCGACCTGCTCTACGTCTGCGACTACAAGGGCGAGGACGGCGGCGAGGCCGCCTTCGGGCTGACCGCGCTGCGCCTGACCGACGGCCACCGCAAGGCGGAGGTCGTCGGACACCACCCGCTCGACGCCGCGGACACGCCGACGACCCTCGCCTACCTGGGCGGACGGCTGCTGGTGGTGAACTCGCAGCTCGCGGCGGGCACGGCGAAGCCGCCCTTCACGGTGACGGCGATGGAACCGCCGTTCGGGACCGTCTGAGGCCCTCGCCTCAGCCCGCCGACCCCTGCGGTCGACGCACCATGAACACGTCCACCGCGTCCTGGGTCTCCAGCTCGAAGCCGTGCCGCTCGTAGAGCCGCCGTGCCGCGCTGCCCTGGAGTACGTTCAGCCGGACCGGCGCGCCCTCGGCGTCGGCGTCTTCGAGCAGCGACCGGAGCACGTCGCCGCCGAGCCCGCGTCCCTGGACCTCCGGGGCGAGGTAGAAGTGTTCGAGGAGCCATCCGTCGTCGGTGGGGCGCAGGGTCACGCAGCCGGCGAAGTCGCCGCCGGACACGAGAGTGCGGGTGTGCTCGGGCGAGAAGGACCGGCGGAACCGCTCGCGCACGCGGAAGTCGTCGTAGCGTCCGAGGCGCTCCAGGTCGGGGCGCATCACGACGGCGCGCAGCTCGGCGATCGCCTCGACGTCCGCGGCGGCGGCCGGACGCAGCTCCCATGCGCTTGAAATGTGGGGGAGTCTCGACATGCGGGGGAGTCTGGCACCGGGCGGTAGGGCACGCCACCGGGTCACCGCCCGGCTGTAGCCGCCGTCACAGGGTCAGGCCGAGGCCGCCTCGTACAGCCGCCGCATCGACCGCACGGCCGAGCGGATCTCCTGAAGGCACTGGTCGGGGGCCTGCGCCTGCCGGAAACGCGCGTCGGGATGCGCGGTCAGGTCCACGCCGACGGTGTCGACCGCGCACCCGTACGGCAGCCCGATCGTCGCTACGGCGTCGGCGTGCTGGAAGGGCACGTAGGCGGTCGAGGTGACGACCAGGACCCGGTCGCGCGGACCGAGCTTGACCACTTCGTCGGCCCAGTAGCGGCAGGTGTCGGCGGTGTTCGCGCGGCGGGTCTCCGGCGCGCTCGACGGTGCGGCCACCACGTGCGCGGGCGTCGTGTCGGGCAGGTGGTAGGTCGTGACCCGCCATGCGCGGTTCGGGTCGGCGCGCGGGTCGCCGCCTTCCTCGACCTCGTAGCGCGAGCCCGCGCCGAAGGCCAGCCGGACCCCGACGGCGAGGGTGTCGACCTCGAAACGGCATTCGGGCACGCCCAGCTCGGCGCCGGTCGCGTGCTCGGCCCCGGTCAGCGGCCGGAACCCGCCGACGGCCGTGATCCGCCCGGCGGTGATTCCGCCGTCGAGCAGTTCGGCGGCGAAGCGCGTGCGCACCAGGCACGCCCGGATCATCCCGCCGAGGATGAGGACCTGCGTGTAGTCGCGGTACCGGGGCGGCCGGGACGGCAGCAGCCCGAGCGCGCCTGCCGCGTCGACGACGAGGGCGGCGGTGCCGGGCTCGAAGGCGTGGCGGCGGGCCTCGGTGCGTTCGCGGCCGTCGCGGAAGTCCCAGTGCTCCGCCGAGAAGTCCTCCAGCCGGGCGAGGGCCTCGTCGGCCGGCCCGTCCGGGAACGGCCCGCCGAAGGCCTCGACCAGCGCGCGCAGCGGCGCCGACCGGACCCACGCCTCCACACCGTCGAGGACGGTCTCCCGGTCACCCGGAGCCCCCTCGCAGACCGGCAGCGGGACAGGGGTGAAGGTGGACATGGGATGTGACGATAGCCTGCCCTCCGGTACGTTCCGGGCATGGACGCACAGCCCGTCAACGACGTGTTCGTCCCCGACTGCCCCGGCCGCCAGGTCCTCGACCACGTCACGAGCCGGTGGGCGACGCTCGTCATCGGGGCCCTCGCCCCCGGGCCGCTGCGCTTCTACCTCCTGCGCGACCGGGTGGGCGGCATCAGCGAGAAGATGCTGTCGCAGAACCTGCGGATCCTCACCCGCGACGGCCTGATCGCCCGCGAGGTCGAGCCCGACTCACCGCCGAAGGTCACCTACCGGCTGACGCCGCTGGGGGAGGAGCTGGCCGCGCACCTGTCCGGCCTGATCGGCTGGATCGCCGGGCGCACGGCCGACATCATGGCCGCCCAGGAGTGCTACGACGAGGCCAAGGCCGCGTCCTGACACGCGAGAAGGGCCGGGCGAACGCCCGGCCCTTTCATCGTGTGCGGGGATCAGCCCCACGCGCCCGCCGCGTCGGCGTCGCGGACGTAGACGGCGAAGTCGCGGGCCTCGCGGCCGAGCGCGCGGCGGACACCGTCGGCGAGCCGGGCGTTGTGGCCGTCCATGATCTCGCGCATCAGCTCGGCGAGCTGCGCGGCGAAGTCGGACGGGACGCCGGCCTCGACCATGCCGTCGCGGAACTGCTCGGGAGTCAGCGGCACGTACTCGACGTGCCGGCCGATGACCGCGGAGACCTCGGCGGCGGCCTCGGCGAAGGTGAGGAGCCGCGGGCCGGTCACTTCGTAGAGCTCGCCGATGTGGCGTTCGTCGGTCAGGGCGGCGACCGCGACGTCGGCGATGTCGTCGACGTCGATGAACGGCTCGGCGACGTCGCCCGCGGGGAAGGGCAGGACCCCGGCCTGCACCGACTCGGCGAGGAAGCCCTCGGAGAAGTTCTGGGCGAAGACGGCGGCCCGCACGATCGTCAGCTTCACGCCGGGGACGGCCGCCACGGTCTTCTCGGTCAGCTCGGCGCCTTCCTCGCCGCGCCCGGTCAGCAGGACCATCCGGGTCACCCCGGAGGCCGCGGCCCTGGCGGCGAACCCGCCGATGATCTCGGCCGCGCCGGGGAAGCCTGCGTCGGGGGCGTAGGCGAGGTAGACCGCCGAGACGCCCGACAGGGCCGCGTCCCAGGTCGACCGGTCGTCCCAGTCGAAGGGGATCTCCGCCGAGCGGGAGCCGATGCGGACCGGGCGGCCGAGGGCGGTGAGGCGGTCGGCGACGCGGCGGCCGGTCTTGCCGGTGCCGCCGGTGATGAGGATCGGTGCGCTGGTGTGGTTCGTGTTCTGTGTCATGAGGCAAGTAAATCGGGGATCATTGAGACTTCCCATAGCTCAGACGCTCGAAAACATTCGCCAGAGTCTAAGCTTGGCTCATGGATGCTCTCGCCGGACTTCTCGACGGCCCCCGCGCCAAAGGCGCCTTCCTCATCCGCTCGCGGATGCGCCCGCCCTGGTCGGTGGAGATCCGCGACCGCGCCCCGCTGTCGATCCAGGTCATGACGTCGGGCACCTCATTCGTCACCACCGTCGACGGCGAGGTCCGCGAGCTCCGCGAAGGCGACATCGCCGTCATGCGCGGCCCCGACCCGTACACCGTCGCCGACGACCACGCCTCGCCCGCCCAATGGCTCATCCACCCCGACCAGCGCTGCACCACCCTCGACGGCACACCCGTCCACGACACCCTCGACTTCGGCGTCCGCTCCTGGGGCAACGACCCCGAGGGCCCCACCGGCATGCTCATCGGCACCTACCGCGTCGACAACGAGGTGAGCCGCCGCGTCCTCACCAACCTCCCCGGCCTCCTCGTGGTCACCGCCGCCGAGCTCGACTCGCCGATCCCGGCCCTCCTCGGCGCCGAGATCACCCGCGACGCCCCCGGCCAGGACGTCGTCCTCGACCGCCTCCTCGACCTGCTGCTCATCGCCGTCCTGCGCGCCTGGTTCAGCGGCACCGACGCGCCCGCCTGGTACCGCGCCTGGGGCGACCCGGTCGTCGGCCGCGCGATGCGCCTCATGCACACCGACGTCGCCCGCCCCTGGACCGTGGCGAACCTCGCCGCTGAGACCGGCGTCTCCCGCGCCACCCTCGCCCGCCGCTTCACCGAGCTCGCCGGCGAACCGCCCATGACCTTCCTCGCCGACCTGCGCCTGACCCTGGCCGCCGACCGCCTCCGCGAACCCGAGGCCACCGTCCAGGCCGTGGCGCGGGAAGTCGGATACGGCAGCCCCTTCGCGCTGTCGACGGCGTTCAAGCGGGCACGGGGGATGAGCCCGCGCGAGTTCCGCAGCAGGGCCACCGCCATGGCGTGACCTGGCCCGCTCGGTTTGGGCCGCGCCCCGACCGCTGCGTAGAGTTCTTGGTCGCAGTGCACGCGACGAAACGGGAAGAACTGATGGACGCTACGGGACACGCCGACGGGATCGACGCCGCCCGCATGGAGATCTGCATGAGCGTGCTCGCCGAGGTGCTCGACCTGCCCGGCGACCACCCCGACTCCATCGCGGTCCGCCGCGCCACCGCCGGCATCTACAAGGGCGTGAAGCAGCAGCGCCGCCGCGACAAGCGCGCCGCCGTGACCGCCGCCGACGCCGCCGTCACCGCGGCCACCGCCACCGGCGCCCCCGACCGCATCGACGACGAGACCAACGGCGTCCTCCTGTCGGCGACCGCCGGCGAGCAGACCGTCGGCTTCCTCCAGCGCGCCCGCTCCTGCTACATCTGCAAGATCCGCTACCGCGAGGTCGACGCCTTCTACCACCAGCTCTGCCCCGCCTGCGCCAAGGAGAACTGGAGCAGGCGCGAGGCCCGCGCCGACCTCACCGGCAAGCGCGCCCTCCTCACCGGCGGACGCGCCAAGATCGGCATGTACATCGCCCTGCGGCTCCTCCGCGACGGCGCCCACACCACCGTCACCACCCGCTTCCCCAACGACGCCGTCCGCCGCTTCGCCGCCATGGACGACAGCGCCGACTGGATGCACCGCCTCAAGATCGTCGGCGTCGACCTGCGCGACCCGGCCCAGGTCGTCGCGCTCGCCGACGACGTGGCCGCCGCCGGACCGCTCGACATCCTCATCAACAACGCCGCCCAGACCGTCCGGCGCTCGCCCGGCGCCTACCAGGCGCTCATCGAGGCCGAGGCCGCCGAGCTCCCGGCGGGCGAGCTGCCCGAGCGGATCAGCTTCGGCGGGGTGACCGTGCAGAACGCGCTGGCGCTGGCCGCCGCGGCCGACGGCTCCCCGCACGCGCTGACCCCGCAGATGCTGACCGAGCTGGCCTTGACGTCGGGATCGGCGACGCTGGAACGGATCTCGACCGGCACCGCCGTCGACGCCGGCGGCCTCGTGCCCGACCTGGTGGACACGAACTCGTGGGTGCAGGTCGTCGACGAGGTGGACCCGGTGGAGCTGCTGGAGGTCCAGCTGTGCAACCAGACCGCGCCGTTCATCCTCATCAGCCGCCTGCGCCAGGCGATGCGCGCATCGACGGCCCGCCGCAAGTACGTCGTGAACGTCTCGGCCATGGAGGGCGTGTTCAGCCGCGGATACAAGGGCCCCGGCCACCCGCACACGAACATGGCGAAGGCCGCGCTGAACATGCTGACCCGCACCAGCGCCCGTGAGATGCTGACCGACGGCATCCTCATGACCAGCGTCGACACCGGCTGGATCACCGACGAGCGCCCGCACACGCAGAAGATCCGCCTGGCCGACGAGGGCTTCCACGCCCCGCTCGACCTCGTCGACGGCGCCGCCCGCGTCTACGACCCGATCGTGCGCGGAGAGGCGGGGGAGGACATGTCCGGGGTCTTCCTCAAGGACTACGCGCCCGCGGGCTGGTAGCCGTGGCCGTCCTCAAGCGGGGCGCGCTGTTCGCCTGGCTGCGTACCGAGAAGCGGTTGTCCAAGGCCGACGCCGAGAAGTGGGCGGCGGAGTTGCAGGGGCTCGACCAGAAGTTCCTGGGGCCGCTCGTCGACATCGCCCGCGACTCGGGGACGCCGCCGCTGCATGTGCTGGCGGTCTTGGCGGAGAAGCACCGGGACCAGGGTTTCGTGAAGGCCGCGAAGTCGCATCTGGCGCAGGTGGCGAAACGTACTGGCGGGGGCTGAGGGCTCCCGATAGGCTCCGGCTTCATGAACGAGGCGGTCGGACGAGCACGCGCGATCCTCGCCGAAGGCGGCGGACTCGACGAGGCGCTGGCGGTCGTCGACACCGTCGCGCTCGGCGCGATCGCCTGGATCAAGGCCGCCCGCGAGGTCACCGGATTCTCCCTTGTGGACACGATGCGGCTGCGTGAGGACTATGGGCGAACGCCTCTGGGCCACCTGCGCGCGCCGCAGCTCGCGCTGCTCATCGCCACCGAGCGCGTCGCCGATCCCACCCGGCTCGTCCACGACTGGTTCCGGCGCGCACTGGTGCTCCGCGAGCCCGCCGTAACGGTCTTTCGCGGCAGCGGCCGGTCCGAGGGCGGCATCCAGTCCCGCCTGGGCTACCACGCCGATCGCGGCCCGAAACCCGGACGTCTCGGCCGGGCGGGCGGCGAGTACGACGAGATCCGCGTCGGGCTGCACGGCCTCGCCGCCGCCGATCACGTCCTCGGACGGCGCCTCACCGTCGACGATCTGGGGCACGACTTCCTCGTCTGCCGCTTCGACCTGGCCTAGTCGCCCGCCAATGCCGCCTCGCCCGGTGCGCAGGCCTCCCGCAGCGCCGCCAGCTCGTCGGCCGGCAGCTTCAGCGAGGCACCTCGCCGCGACGCGTCGAGCGACGCCACCCCGTGCGCGATCCAGTCCGGGTCGGCAGGTGCACCGGCGAACTCCGCCAGCCGCGCCAGTTCCCGCGCGGGATCGGCGATGAGGTCCTCATAGGACAGTGCGGTGACCCGCTCGGTCGGCAGACCCCGCAGGTTCTCGACGCCTTCGGTGGCGATCTCCGACCACAGTGCGCCGAAGCGTGAGAGGGGGACGTCGTCGTCCATCAGCAGCCGCCGGTCGAAGGGGTCGGCGAACAGCCCGCCCAGCTCCGGCGGCAGCTTCGCGACGTTCACCTCGTCCAGGTCGGTGATCTCGTTCAGACCGAGCATCTCGACCATGAGCCGCAGGTGGTAGATCATCCGGTAGCCGGGGTGGCGGCTCATCGACATCGCGCAGTCGGGCCCGTCGCGGTGGAGGTGCACGAACTTCGCGTCCGGGAAGACCTCGCGCAGGCGCGGGATCCAGGCGACCGAGTAGCCGGAGCGCTCGACCACGACCTCGCCGCCGTAGCGGCCGGACAGGTGGTCGAAGAGATCGCCGTAGTGCTCGCCGATCGGCCGCGTCGGCCACGCGGTGACGAGCGGTTCGAGCTCGTCGAGGGCCGTGTCCGGGTCGTCGGTGAGAAGCGGCAGCGTCATCAGGCACATCGCCGGGATGCCGTTGCCGGCGCTGTGCCGGCCCGGCTTCCTCGGGTACAGGAACTCCGGGAGGGCGGCGCCGCTGCGGATCATCAGGTCGAAGATCCCGTTGGGGCCCGACAGGATCGCCCAGAACTCGGTACCGGGGACATCGCCTTCGGGGAGCGCGACCGGCGTGAGCGCGGCCAGCATCTCGTTGAGGCTGAGGATCCCCGGATGCGCGTTGAGGATCCGCGACAGTGCGCTCGATCCGCTGCGGCCGGTGCCGACGATGAACGTGGTCGGGCGCACGCTGCCTCCCATAGGTCCTTTGTGTACGGATCCTAACCGGAGTAGGCGGCCAGCCCGGCCGCGATCGCCGCGGCGTCGAGCGGCGCGGCGGGCGCCTTCATGTAGTTCGCGGAGACCGCGCCGAGGTCGCCGCCCTCGCCGCGGGCCATCGCGCGGGCGGCGTAGCGGACGGCGTCGAGGACGTTCCCGGCCGCGCTCGGCGAGTCGTCGACGACCATCTTGAGGTCGAGCTCAAGCGGCGTCCCGCCGAAGGCCTCGCCCTCGACCCGGATGAAGGCGATCTTGCGGTCGCCGAGGGAGGGGTTGTAGTCGGCGCCGACGTGCTTCGACGCGCCCGACTCGCCCGCGCCGACCATCCCGCTGGACTTCGAGGCGACCTTCGAGGCCATCCGCTCGGGGTCCTGCATGTTCAGGAAGTCCATGTTCCCGCCCGACAGCAGCTGGTACGTGCTCGTCACCCGCACCCCGTTCCTGGCGAGGGTGTCCATGAGGGCGTGGTGGACGAGGGTGGCGCCGAACTGGCTCTTGAGGTCGTCGCCGACCAGCGGCAGCCCGGCCCCGGCGAAGCGCGCGACCCACTTCGGGTCGCGCGCGATGACCGAGGGCATGCAGTTGACGAACGCGCACCCGGCCCGCAGCGCCGCCTCGGCGTAGGCCTCGGTCGCCTTCTGCGCGCCGACCGGCAGGAAGTTCACCAGCACGCGCGTCCCGGTCGCCGTGAGGTGCGCGGCCAGGTCCTCGACCGTCGCCGACCCCCGCGGATCGACGTGCCCCGACACGGCACCGCTGACGCCGTCGGCGAGCATCCCGTCGGCGACCGTCACGCCGAGGTGCCCGACGGACGCGAACTCACGCGAGTTGTTCGGCCCGGCCGCGATCGCCTCCGACAGGTCCCGCCCCACCTTGGCCGCGTCGACGTCGAAGGCGGAGGTGAACCGGACGTCGCCGATCCCGTAGCCCGCGCAGACCGGGTTGGCCAGGCCGGGCCGGTCGCCGTCGGCGTAGTAGCGAACGCCCTGCACGAGCGAGGACGCGCAGTTGCCGATCCCGATGACGCCGATGTTCACGGTGTCCATGTCACGCCTTCCGACGGGCGCCCACGGATGGGCGCGCAGACGCTCGATCCTAATGATCAACTCGTCCGGCGGCGAACGGCTGAGACCTCAGCCCTCGCCGACCGCCCGTGCCGACCGCCCGGCGTAGCCCTTGAGCACCTCGATCAGCTCCGGCGGCCCGTGCACGGTGAACTCGTGCCCGAGCTGGAGCAGGCGCAGCGCCAGCCAGTCGAGCGTGTCGCTGTGGCTGCGCACCCGGCACGAGCCGTCGCCGAGATCCTCGACGTCCTCGGCGGAGTCCCCGAGCCTGCCGGTGATCGCCGACGCGGGCGCCCGCACGGTCACGTCGGCGCGGTAGGTCGGCAGGCTTGAGTACATCTTCGAGCGCACGTACTCGGCCGGATCGGCGACCGGCAGCTCGCGAGGTGTCGACCGCGCGCCCGTGCGGGTCGGCGCGGTGATCCGGTCCACGCGGAAGATGCGCCAGTCCGCGCGCTCGTTGTCCCAGGCCAGCAGGTACCAGCGGTGCCGCGCGGCCACGAGGCGGTTGGGGTCGACGTGCCGCTTGCTGTCCGTGCCGTCGTGTGCGACGTAGCCGAAGCGCAGGCGTTCGCCGCTCGCGATGGCGGCGGCCATGACCGTCAGGTGCTCCGGCTCGACGGCCTCGCCGCCGGTCTCGGGCAGCGCGACCGTCGCGGTCCCGAGGGCGCTGACCTGCTGCCGCAGCCGCGAAGGCAGCACCTGTTCCAGCTTCGTCAGCGCCCGCACCGAGGCCTCCTCGACGCCGCTGACCGCGCGCCCGGCGGCCGTGCGCAGGCCGACCGCGATCGCGACGGCCTCCTCGTCGTCGAGGAGCAGCGGCGGCATCGCCTTGCCCGCCGCGAGCCGGTAGCCGCCGATCGCGCCCATCGACGCCTGCACCGGGTAGCCCAGGTCGCGCAGGCGGTCCACGTCCCGGCGGATCGTGCGCGGGCTGACGCCCAGCCGCTCGGCGAGCTCACTGCCGGGCCAC
>Ga0307515_10020279_pt1 | contig 11871 bp, 1 predicted proteins | sample 17_EM_MG_FD_194513 | JGI IMG/M metagenome (GOLD analysis project Ga0307515, IMG submission 194513) | Populus trichocarpa ectomycorrhiza microbial communities from riparian zone in the Pacific Northwest, United States - 17_EM | ecosystem: Host-associated > Plants > Roots > Unclassified | place...
TAATTAGATTATAGGTTAGGTTAATATTAGAAATATATAACGCCGTAAGACGTAATAGTAAACTAAGTTAGTATAGTACTAAGTTAGAGTAATATATAAAGAGACTAAGCAAAGCTTAAGTTATATACTAAAGAGATACTATAAGTATAGTAAGAAACTATAGAGTCTAGAAAGTAAGAAGCTAGTAGATTATATAGTATAGGACTATAAGATAAAGTTAAAACTAGGAATAAGTCTAAGGTTCTTTCTAACCTATAAGCTTACTTAAGAGAAGGCAAGTGCACTTAAAGAGTTTGTCTAAGAAAACTTATAAAAAGGATATATTAGACCATCGTAGTTATTAGTAGGTTATCCAGTACTATTCATACTAAAGAAAAACGGAAAACTTAGGTTATACATTAACTATAAATAGTTAAATAGCATTACTTAAAAGGATAGATATTCTTTACCCTTAATTAGCGAAATCTAGGATTAAATAGGTAATGTGTAAATCTTTACAAAGATAGATTTAAGATAGGCGTACTACTAGATTAGAATTAAGGAAGGTAACGAATAAAAGGCAGCCTTTAAATCGAGAGAAGGACTATATAAACTATTAGTTATGCAATTTGGATTAATAAATATATTAGCAACGTTTTAGAAACAAATTAATAGTGTGTTAGAAGAACACCTTAATAAGTTTATTATAGTATACTTTAATAATATTATTATCTACTTAATAACTAAGGAAGAATATAGGGAATACGTTAAATGGGGTTTAAAGAGACTATAGGAAGAATAGATGCTAGTAGTAATTAAGAAATGCGAGTTCTTTACCAGGAAGACCAATTTTATTAGATTTATTATTAAACTAGGTTATATTAGTATAGACCTAAAGAAAATTAAAGCTATAGTAAGTTAGTAAAAACTAGAGAATGTAATACAGTTAAGGTTATTTTTAGGGGTTTGCAACTACTATAGAAGGTTTATAGTACAATAGTTAAAGAATATTAAACTATTTACTAGGCTTATAAAGAAAGAGAAACTATAGGCATAGGGAGACAAATAAAAGAAGTTATTTAAAGAACTTAAGGAGTTATTTACCTAGGAGCTAATTCTTAAAATCTACTAATTAGGGCTAGATATAGTTATAGAAACAGACGTATTAGACTATATACTAGGAGTATATTTGCTATAAAAGCACAAGGATGCATAGCATCCAGTATTATATTATAGTAGAAAGATAACACTACTAGAGTTAAACTATAACGTCTATAATAAGGAGTTATTAAGTATAATTATAGTATTTAAGGAATAGAGAGCATTCTTATAAGGCGCAGAAAATCTATTTATAGTTAAAATAGATTATAAGAACCTAACGGGGTTCCTAATAATAAAAGAACATAATTAGAGATAGGTTAGATAGGTAGAGATACTTATAAAATACTATTTTAAGATTTAGTATACTAAGGGAACTAAGAATATAAGAGTGGATATACTTAGTAGAAAAGCTAAATTATAGAATAATAAGAAGCTATTAAGAGTAATACTATATAGAGATAAGGATAGATAGATTAGGTATAACCACCCTAAACTAGTAATAACTTAAGAGAATAACGAAATAGAAAGAGTCTATAAGATACTAGAAAGCTTTTAGGTATAAAAAATTCTAAAAGCATAGCTAGAAGATCTATAGATAGATATATATAAAAATTAAAAAGTAAAGTACATCCTAAAGAGTATAGTAGAGCATTTTGTAAAAGACTTCTATAAGGGAATAACTTAAGGACACAATAGAGTAATAAGCTTAGTATTAAGACTTTAGGAAGAGTATATTATTAATAAAATCTAAAATATCGCAAGAAAAGTAATAAAAGAGTATCTAAATTGCTAAAGAAATAAACTAATAAGTTATAAGCTATATAGAGGGCTACAACCTATTAAAATACTAGAGAGACCATAGGAGGTTATATTATAGGACTTTATTATTAAGTTACTAAAATTAAGAGATCCTATTACCGGATAAAATTATAATGTAATTTTAGTAATAGTAGACAAGTTAACTAAATAGGGCTACTTTATAGCATATATAAAAGAAATCTTAGTAAAGGATATCGCTAGAATCTATATTAAAGAAGTGTTTGCAAGATATAAAGCACTAAGTAAAATTATATTAGATAGGGATCTAAGATTTATAGCAGCATTTTAGGAGGTATTTTTAGCGGAGTAAGGAGTTAGAGCAGCAACTTTTACCGCATATCATTTATAGACAGACGGTTAAATAGAAAGATTAAATTAGACATTAGAACAGTATCTAAAACATTATATTAACTACGCATAGAATAATTAGGTATCGCTATTACTAGTTATATAGTTCGTATATAATATAACACTATAAGAAGAAATAGGCATATTACTATTTAAGGCGAATTACGGATATAAGTTAAGAATATCATTATTACTATAATAAGTAAAGAAAATAAGTAGTATAGCTAAAGAAAAAAAATAAAGACACTAATAAATCTTTATATAGACTTTATAGAATTAATAAAGAAAGTATAAAAAAGAATAAAAAAGTACTATAATGCTAAGAGATCTAAGGGACCAGATCTTAAGGAGGGAGATAAAGTATAGCTACTATACAAAAATTTCAAAAGTTAACGACTAAGTAAGAAGTTAGACTACGTTAAACTAGGACCTTTTAAAATTAAATAGAGGATTTCACTAGTTACGTTTAAGTTAAACCTATTAGCTAAAATAAAGATCTACCCTATATAGCACATCGCGATGCTAGAGCTAGTATATAGGAATATTAAGCTACTAGTTTATAAGGTAGATATATATAGAGGGTAGGAAGAAGATAAATAGCAAGTTTTAAAGATCGTTAGTTATAAGGATATTAATAATAAAATATAGTATAAGGCTAAGTAAATAGGCTATACTAAGACTACCTAGGAGCCACTAGGGAATTTAAAAAACGCTATAAAAAAGGTACAGGAGTATTAGAAGAAATTAGGTTAGGCAGTATTAATAAAAAAGGATCGCTAAAAAATAAGTTACCTAAGGGGGACCTAAGAAGAGCAGTTGCCGAACTACTTAGATTTATTTCCTTCTTAGCTAGAAAAGAATCCGTTTTTTTATTACTAAGTTCCTATAAACCTTATTTTATAAGTTTCTACTCCTTAAAACGGACCTTCTTATAAACCTTCTTAAGATAGATTAACCAAGTGGACGTAGTAAGATAAGACTTAAGGGCCCGTTACTAAGCATTAGCCGCCTCCCGTTTAGCATTATAAAAACAATAAAGTTCTGCTAATATAATAGATAGTTTATTATTAAGCTACGTAGTAGTAAATTAAACATAAAACCCTAAGATAAATTAATTAAGGAACTAGACAACTGTTAAGAGTAATAAATTATATATATTTAGTATTAAAGATAGAGCAAACGTCACAGAACAAATAAATATTTGCTTTAGTGCACTCTAAGTAAAAGGACGGTTATTGCGAAGATAGACTCGCCAATATAATATAGACTAACCCCTCTTTCGCATAACAAGAATATGGAAATAGTATAATCTCACTAAAAGATAATATCGCAGTAATAGTACGGATATAACAAGCAGTCGAAAAAGAAGAAGAAGCTTTAGGTATAATAAGTAATAATATTAACCAAATTAATTAGACGGATATTATACCTTTAGTAAATAACTTAGAGATATTTAGAATCTTTAAGGATAAAGATAAAGAAAAGGGAGATAGTATTACGGACGCTTTAAGTACAATATTATAACTACTAGGAGAGGAGTTAAAAGAAGCTAGTTAGTTAATTTAAGTATAGTCTAAAATGGAACCGATGGAGCTATATAATAAGGAATGGTAACTAAGGTTATATAACGTAATCTATATAATCTATATAATCCATAGGATCTATAACAGAGTAGGTAAAGCACACGTACCTTATATATAAAGGGGATTTCTTAGAAGTATGGTTGTGTATTTAAAGGACCACAGTCCCTACCTAGATAGTTCTCTCCTTTATAGTAAATCTTAGAATATAATTAGAGTTAATCTATTAGGCAACTACTCCACTAGTTATTATTACGTTGTTAACTTCTTATTTACCTATATACCTAGCCTATTAATAAGTCCACCGTAGTTCCTACTACAAGACTTCATTACATATATCCCTAAGTTATTCCCCTATAGAAATCTTCCACAAAATGCTCTATAATGCTTTTTAGGATATACTTTACTTCTTAGTTCTTATATATATTTATCTATTAATCTTCTAGCTATACTTTTAAAATTCTTTATATCTAAAAGCTTTTTAGTGTCTTATAGACTCTTTCTAGTTCTCTATCCTCTTAAGTTACTGCTAGCTTAGGGTAATTATACCTAATTAATCCGTTATTATCCTTGCGTAGTATTACTCCTAATAGCTTCTTATTATTCTATAATTTAGCTTTTCTACTTAGTACGTCTACTCTTATATTTTTAGTTCCTTTAGTATACTAAATCTTAAAATAGTATTCTATAAGCATCTCTACCTATCTAACTTATCTATAATTAAGTTCTTTTGTTATTATAAACCCCGTTAGGTTCTTATAGTCTATCTTAACTATAAATAGTTTTTCTGCGCCTTATAGGAATGCTCTTTATTCCTTAAGTGCTGTAACTATACTTAATAACTCCTTATTATAGATGTTATAGTTTAGTTCTAGTAGTATTATCTTCTAACTATAGTACGCTACTAGGTGCTATATATTCTCGTGCCTTTATAGTAAATATACTCTTAGTATAAAGTCTAATACGTCCATTTTTATAACCATGTTTAGTTCTAGTTAATAAATCCTAAGAATTGGCTTCTGGGTAAACAGTTCCTTAAGTTCCTTAAAAACTCTCTTTATTCCTTTCCCTATACCTATAGTTCCTCTTTCTTTATAAGCTTAGTAAACGGTTTAATATTTCTTAACTACTATGCTATAAACCTTCTATAGTAGTTATAAAACCCTAAAAATAACCTTAACTATATTACGTTCTCTAGTTCTTACTAACTTACTATAGCTTTAATCTTCTTTAGGTTTATACTAATATAACCTAGTTTAATAATAAATTTAATAAAACCGGTCTTTCTTATACAGAACTCGCATTTCTTAATTGCTACTAGTATCTGTTCTTCCTATAGTCTCTTTAAAACCTATTTAATATACTCTCTATATTCTTCCTTAGTTATTAAGTAGATAATAATATCATTAAAGTATACTATAATAAACTTATTAAGGTATTCCCCTAATACACTATTAATTCGCTTCTAGAATATTACTAATGCATTTATAAGTCTAAATTATATAACTAATAGCTTATATTGTCCTTCCCTTATCCTAAAGGCTGCCTTCTATTTATTGCCTTCCTTAATCCTAATTTAGTAATATATATACCTTAGATCTATTTTTATAAAGATTTATATATTACCTATCCTATTTTAGATTTCACTAATTAAGGGTAAAGGATAGCTATCCTTCTAAGTAATGCTATTTAACTATTTATAGTTAATACATAGTCTAAGTTTTCCGTTTTTCTTTAGTATAAACAATATTAGATATCCTGCTAATAACTATAATAGTCTAATATATCCCTTTTATAAGTTTTTTTTAAATAAATTCTTTAAGTGCTTTTAACTCCTCTTAAGTAAGCTTATAGATTAGAAAGAACCTTAGACTTATTCCTAGTTCTAACTCTATCTTATAATCCTATACTATATAATTTACTAACTTTTTACTTTTTAAGCTCTATAGTTTCTTACTATATTTATAGTATCTCTTTAGTATATAGAATAACCCTTTCTTAGTTTCCTTATATGTTGCTCTAATTTAGTACTATACTAACTTAGTCTATTATTATATCTTACATAATTAAGTATCTTTAGTATTAACCTAACCTATAACCTAATTAATTTTTAGATTATATTCCTATAATTAAGGCATGCTTAATACTGCCTCATCCCGTCCTAATAGTAGGATATTAAAAGACATCTTAATTTATCTTCCTTTAATAGTTATCTAAATAGGTCCTATTTTAAGGTTAATAATGCTTCCTTTTTAGGCTATTAGATCTCCTAAAATTGTAACTAATAGGTAAAGTTGCTCCTTCTGTTTATAAGGTAATCTTATTCTCTTAATTGCTACTAATAAGATATGGTTCCTTATTACTCCACTATCTATTAGTACTGTTACGAACGCTTTAAGTACAATGTTATAACTACTTAGGGAAGAGTCGGAAGAAGCTAGTTGGTTAATTTAGGCATGGTTTAGGATGGAACCGGTGGAGCTATATAACAAGGAATGGTAACCGAGGTTACGTAATATAATCTGTATAATCTATAGGATCTATATAATCCGTAACAGAGTAGACAAAGTACATATACATCACGTATAAGAAGGATTTCATAGGAGTACGGTTGTGTATTTAAGGACCCTTAGTCCCTACCTAGATAGTTCCTTCCTTATAGTAATTCTTAGAATATAATTGGAGTTAATCTGTTGGGCAACCACTCTACTAGTTATTATTACTCGTTAACCTCTATACTTGCATTACCTACATACCTAGCCTAATAATAAGCCTATTATAGTTCTTGCTATAAGGTTCCGTTACACAATTACTACCTAGTTACGGTATTAATATAAAAGTTAAACAAAATGCCACCAAAAGCAGCCACCACAACGCCATTAACGGCGGCAACTATATTAGGATTAGGTAATAACACCAGTATAGCAGACACTAATTTATAGCAACTTATAACAGTCGGATAACTATAAGAGATAGTTAACCAGCTAATAGAAAATAATGTAACGTTAGAAAATAGGATTAACGGGATAGGCATAGTAAAGGTTAAGTTACCATTAATTAAAAGATTTTTAGGAGAAAGATTAAAGCTTAAAGGATTCCTTACGCAAATGCACTTTAAGGTCGCGCAAGAAGGAGCTAAGCTAGTAACACCTATAGATCAAATAGTGTACACAGGATTGTTCTTAACAGGAAGGGCACTTAAATAGTTTAAACCTTACCTTATAGAAATCTAGGTAAATAGAATAATAACTATAAACTAAGAGGTACGGTTTATGTTCTTAAGCTAGAATGGATTTATAGAAAGACTTATATAAATATTTAGAGACCCAGAGGCAGTAACTACAGCGGAAAGAAAACTCTAAGATATTACGTAATAAACCTTAGCAATTAAATATATAACGTAGTTTTAGACGTTAGTAATATAAGTTAAGTAGAATAATAGGGCGCTTATAGCATAGTATAAATAGGGACTTAAGGCTAAAGTCTAGGATATAATTATTCTAATAGAAGATGCGGACACCCTAAGGGAACTAATAGATTAGGCAATTAAGATTAACAATTAGATCTACTAAAGGGAATAAACTAAGTAAGGTTAGGATAGAGTTCTATAGTTATATAAGGCGCAGAGTACGCAACGACCAAAGCTAAGTTAAAAACCGTAGTATGGCGCAGAGCTAATAGACCTAAGTAGTACTAAAGAAGCCTATATAAGATAGAGTAAAAAACTATAAAAACCTAGAGGTTAAGGATCTAGTAATTATAGGACTAAGGAGCAGAGGCTAAACTAGGGATCTTAATAGCAGAAGACGTTTAGGCGGACTCTATAGTAAGAAAAATAGTTTAAAGAGGGAGCTTATATAAATTGCGGAAAACAAGGTTATTATATTAGAGACTATAGAAGTAGGCAGAGTTACTATATAGTAAAAGGTATAAGACTAGTAGACGATATATATATATAGAGGGACAATAATATACTGCGAGGAACAAAAGAGTATTTAATTAGAAGTTTCGCGTTTTATTATAATAACGTATACTAGATTTATAAGGACGCTAAGTACAGCGTAAGCTATTAGCTATAAGAGCTATACTTAGTAAAGTATAAAGGAACCAACGAACCAGTTCGCAGATTGGATATTAAGGACAATAAATTTAATAAAGGCGAAATATTTTGTGACGATAAGGTAATATAAGCGGTTTGCTAGGAACGCGTAGCTATTAGAGATATTATACTAGAGGTAGAGAATAATTCCACTATAAAATAGGGAACATTAATAGGGATTAAGACCCCACTAAATATAATATCTATCGCTTTATAAGATGTAAGAGAAGTAGGATAGCGAGCTACTTTAGTACTTAATAAAGGCAAAAGGCCAAAAGCTTAAGATTCTTATAATAAGATAAGAGACGATTAAGATTCTTAAGACGAGATAAGGTAAGCTTAAGGACCTATAACGGACGATAACCGATAGAGTAGAGTAATAGCTTAGTTTAAAGATATACGAATAAGCTTAGGATAAAGTTTCCTATAGGTATAAGATTCTTAAGACAAAATAAGTGAGATTTAAAACTCTTAAGATAAGATAAGAACATTAAGTAAGCCTAGTTAGATTAAGGCTAAAGCTAGGCTTAAGTTAGAAGCAAGCTTAGGATTAAAAAATCTAAGAAGCTAAGAATTTAGAGAATAAATTAGGATACCTATAGATAAGAAGCAAGGAGCTTCTTTATAGATTAGAGAATCTACAATATAAACAGTAATTAGACTAGGGGATAGAAATATAGACCTAGAGGACTTACTAGTAGAATATAGTGTTCGGACTAAAGATTAAAAAGTCAATATTAGGATTAAGAAGTAAGAGAACTTTAAAGATTAGAGCGTAAGATATAAACTAAAGGAAACTATAGAAGAGTTTAGATAAAAAATTATTATATAGTAAAAATAGAAACTAAATAAGAGATCTAGTATAATAGGATATATAAAGGATAGAGCGCTAGTACGCAGAATTACTAATAGGCCTAGAGTAGGTATATTAAGAGCTAAGTAGCTTACTAAACTAGAAAACAAGGAGGATCTAGAAATCCCTACTAGATTTAAGGAACGATATATAAAGGGCTGTTATAATACAGTAATAAGAAGATACTTCCTTACGGATAAGCCGTATATACTTTAGCAGCTGTACTAAAAGTAATATAGGTAGAGGCACAATAATAAATGGGAAGATTTCTATATATAGTTAGATAAAAAAGTTATCTAAGACTGCCTAATTACGGAAAAGGCTATAAATTATATTAAAGGAGCCTTAATTATAATGTTAAAGGATTTAAAGAAACGATTAGAGGACTAGAGAAGCGAGAGACGTATCTTAGTACCTATAAATAAAGTTATAATGTTTAGATTAGCACGATAAAGGTTTAAACTTAAGGATAAAGACGAGCTAAGAGTTAACCTAAAGTACCTAGCACACTACACGCTATTATAGATCGTATATATAGACGACATATATAAGATATATAAAAATCTAAAGAAAAAGAATTAGAAATACCCTATAAGGATATATTAGATAATAGATAAGCAGTAATATAGAAATGTTAAGTATATATATAGCTAGCATCTAGCAGAAGTTTAGGAGTTAGGCGACTTAATACTTTAACTAAAAAGATTCTTTACGGAAAAATGCTTAGACAGATAATAGTAGTAAGAATGCTTAGAGAATATATATCTATAGTATATTAAAGATAAAAAGCGAACTAGGCATTAGCTAAAGAATAAGTTAAGCGTAATAGAATTAAGCAGCTAATAGTTAGGAAAAGGGGAGGCCTATAGGACTAGAGGGAGCTAGTAGTAAAGCCTTAGACCCTTAAGGGAATTTAAGGATAATACCTAAATTTACGAGTTAAATGGTAAGATTAGTAGTTTAAGGCGCTAATAGATAGTAGAGTAACGCGGAACTATATCTTACTAGTAGTAGTTAAAAGAATAGGTTTACCGCACAAATAAAAGAAGCAATTTTACCTATTAGTTATAATTTTAGGAGATCTAATAACCTATAGAGGAGGGATTATTAATTTTAAAATAGGACCTATTTAGATAACTATTAAAGGGAGACAGATTGAGATATCTTTTAATATCCTACCATTAGGACGGGATAAGGTAGTATTAGGTATGCCTTAATTATAAGAATATAATCTAAGAATTAATTAGATTATAAGTTAGGTTAATATTAGAGATATTTAACGCCGTAAGATGTAATAATAAGCTAAGCTAGTATGGTACTAAGTAGGAGCAACCTATAAAGAAACGGAAAAAGGACTAAGTTATGTACTAAAGAGATACTATAAATATGGTAAGAAACTATGGTTACTAGAAAGTAAGAAGCTGTTAGAGTATATAGTATAAGACTATAAGATAGAATTGGAACTAGAAATAAGTTTAAGGTTTTTTTTAATCTATAAGCTTACTAAAGAAGAAGGTAGAGCATTAAAAGAGTTTATTTAGGAAAATTTATAAAAGGGATATATTAGACTATTGTAGTCATTAGCGGGATATCTAGTACTATTTATACTAAAGAAAAATAGTAAACTAAGGCTATATATTAACTATAGATAGTTAAATAGCATTACTAGAAAGGATAGGTATCCTTTACCCTTAATTAGCGAAATTTAAGACAGGATAAGTAACGCGTAAATCTTTATAAAGATAGATCTAAGATAGGCGTACTATTAGATTTGGATTAAGGAAGGTAATAAATAGAAGGCAGCCTTTAGGTTAAAGGAAGGACTATATAAACTATTAGTTATGCAATTTAGGCTTATAAATGCACTAGTAACGTTCTAGAAGCGTATTAATAATATATTAGGAGAACACTTAGATAAATTTGTTATAGTATATCTTAATAATATTATTATCTACTTAATAACTAAGAAAGAGTATAAAGAATATATTAAATAGGTTTTAAAGAGACTATAAGAAGAATAGATGCTAGTAGTAATTAAGAAATATAAGTTCTTTACCAGGAAGACTGATTTTATTAGATTTATTATTAAACTAGGCTAACTTAGTATAGATCTAAAGAAGATTAAGGCTATAGTGAATTAGTAAGAACTAGAGAACGTTATGTAGTTAAAATTGTTTTTAGGGTTTTATAATTACTATAGAAGGTTTATAGCGCAGTGGTTAAAGGATATTAAGCTATTTATACGACTAATAAAGAAAGAAGAACTATAGGTATAGGGAAAGGAGCAGCAAGAATTATTTAAGAAAATTAAGGAGATATTTACCTAGGAGCTAGTTCTTAAAATCTATTAACTAAGACTAGAGACGGTTATAGAAATAAATACATTAGACTATATATTAGGGGCGTACTTTATATAGAAATATTAAAATAGATAGCACCCAGTAGTATACTATAGTCGAAAAATAACACTACTAAAGTTAAACTATAACATCTATAATAAGGAGTTATTAGGTATAGTTATAGTATTAAAAAAATAAAAAGTATTCTTATAAGGTATAGAGAAACTATTTATAGTTAAAATAAATTATAAAAACTTAATAGGATTCCTAATAATAAAGGAACTTAACTAAAGATAGGTTAAATGGGCAGAGATACTTATAGAATACTATTTTAAGATTTAATATACTAAGGGTATAGATAATACATAAGCAGATGCTTTAAGTTAAAAGGCTAAACTATAAAACGAAGAAAAGCTATTAGGGGCTTTACTATAAAAAGACACGGACGGACTAATTAGGTATAATTATTTAAAGATTATAGCAACCTAAAAAGAATTAAAGAGGATTTATAAGTTACCGGAGAGCTTTTAGGTATAAAGAATTCTAGAGGTATAGCTAGAAGATCTATAGATAGATATATACAAAAATTGAGAAGTAAAGTATATCCTAAGAAGTATAGTAGAGTAATTTATGGAAGAATTTTATAAGGGATTAACTTAAGAATATAATAGAGCTATAGGCTTAGTAATAAGACTCTAAGAGGAGTATATTATTAATAGAATCTAGAGGATAGCTAGGAAGGTTATAAAAGAA
>Ga0307515_10020280_pt1 | contig 11871 bp, 8 predicted proteins | sample 17_EM_MG_FD_194513 | JGI IMG/M metagenome (GOLD analysis project Ga0307515, IMG submission 194513) | Populus trichocarpa ectomycorrhiza microbial communities from riparian zone in the Pacific Northwest, United States - 17_EM | ecosystem: Host-associated > Plants > Roots > Unclassified | place...
TATTAAATTTATTGGAGTCCACATTCCAAGTCATGGATTTGACGAGTTAACTTAAGTTGATCAAAATCGATCTGATACATTATCATCTAGATTTAAATTTTTTTTTGTCAACTTCAAGTTTTTTTTTAAAAAAATCTAATTATTTTTTACTAATCATCCAGGTTGTCTAAACCAGATCCACGTGTTTAGGATTTTTTAAGGCCTTTATACGCTTGGCAATTTAGGCTTGCATGCCTGACCTAACTTGTTTTTTATTTTTTTTGAAAAAGATCCTTTAATATTGGGGTTTTGATGAATTTTTATTTTATTTTTATTTTTAATTTTATCTTTTAATATCGAGTTGATTTTGAATTGATCTTTGTTTTTTTATAATATGATTAAAAAAACATATTATTGAACCCATTAGAATCTACAACCTAGGTCATAGATTAAACGAGTTAACTAGGGTCAACCAGAATCAATCTAATAAATCATTGTTTCAATATTAAAAAGAAAAAAAGATGCAAACTTCAATTTTTTTAAGTGAAATATTTTTTAACAGTAGTCTAAGTTGCCTTTAAACTCACACATCTACTCTTTGTTTTTTATGTTATTTTTTTGTACTATATTTTTTGTTTTGTTTTTATATCCTTTAAATTAACTATATTATATTAAAAAAACTTCCACATCATTTAATATTTACTTGAATTAAGAATTTCTAAATTTTACTTGTTAGACGAGTTTAATAACAATATAAAAAATTCTTCACAACTTATATATTTTCTTATATATTAAATGTTTTTTTAATCCAACGTAGGTTTTCTCCTAAAATTGGTATTAAATAACAAAGTTGGGAAAAAATATCATTGCATTGCTCAAAAATAAGTGAAAAACACTAAAAAAAAAAAAAAACTTTAAAATACATTTTTATAAGAAAATTTCAATAGATTTATATTAAACTTATATGTTTTCTTGTATATTAAATGTTTTTTTAATCCAACGTATAGCAATAAGTAAACTAGTTGTAGTTGTTTTCTCCTAAAATTGGTATTAAATAACAGAGTTGGGAAAAAATATCATTGCATTGCTAAAAAATAAGTGAAAAACACTAAAAAAAAAAAAATCTTTAAAATACATTTTTATAAGAAAATTTCAATAGATTTATATCCTCTAAAAAAAAAGAAAAGAAAAAAAAAATTATCTGAGATAAAAAAAAACCTTGACTCCAAAATACAAAAAAAAAAATAAAAAAAATAGTAATAATAAAAAAATATAATCGCACACTTCCATTTCATTCTAAATCTCAAATTTCCATCTACCACCAGCCTCCTTCTCCTCTTCAAACTCAAAAAAGTTTTGTAATTTAGACCCTAACGAAAACTTAGAAATTAGTAGAAAGCTCGTCGTCGTCGTCGTGGCTTGGTCCCCCCCTCCTTGACTCAGAAAGATGAACGGCGGCCCATCTGGTTTCAGTGCGTAAAACCCATTAACCCCCTTTTTTTTCATTTTCGTTGATGTTGATGTTGATTTGTTTATAAATTTTGTGATTTTTTGTGTGTGTGGGGGTTTGGGGACAAATAGACAATGCACCAGTTACAAGAATATGTGTTATTGCAAGCGCTATCTTTAGCGTTTTCTTGGGGATCAAAGGTGGCTCTAACAAGCTTGGATTATCGTATCAGGTAGCTTTACTATTGTTTTTTGGCGTGGTTTTTTTGTGGGTTTTTCGTTAGTGGTAGATTGATCGAATCAGGATAAGAAATTCTATTTTGTTTCTCGAAAAGATTGTTGGATTTCCTTTTTTTTTTTTTTTAATTTAATATATTTAGTTTAGTTGTTAATTATCCATGTTTTGATAATTTCTTTCTGAGCTTGAATTTGAGGTTAGAATTGGATTGCTTAGAAGGAAATACTAGAACTAAGTAGGTTGCTTGATGGGCGTTGAAAAGCGAGGGAAGGAGAGTGTAGAGTAGAAGTAGAGATAAATGGGATGATAGAGCATGTAGTTGGGCAGGGAATCTCGTGGGTTCAGTTTGCTTTGTGGAATGTTGTTGATTTGGGAGTTGTTGTATTGGAGATGGTTGGCTGTACAAGCTGAAACTTTTTGAAAATGACAGTACGATCAGATGAAATGTCTGAGGAGTCAGCTCAGGAGTAGTGTGAGATTAGGAGCTTGATTTTGTAAAATCCTTTGTGATGATTACTTGTATTGAAGTTGAAGATTGACTTGAGTAGGGGTTTACTGGGCGCCTGTGGCAGATATTTTTTTTATTTCTGGAGGGAGGGACTGTGTACACTTGGGAGACTGAGGCATCTGTTTGGAGCAATGCACTGTGACATCATGATTTTAAACGATAGGTTACATCATGATTTCACTACATAGATGACTGTTGAATTGCTGACCTCAAAGTATTATATTCTGATGTTTCTTGTGTAGTGTAATCCTTGAATTTAAAACTGGAATGCACCTTATGAAATTTATTTTTCCTTATTGCAGGATATTTTCAGGAATCCACGTCTCTGGAAGTTAGTTTTGTCAGTTTTTGCCTTTTCATCTACACCAGAAATGATGTTTGGGCTATATCTTCTTTACTACTTCAGGGTCTTTGAGAGACAGATTGGTTCCAACAAGTACTCTGTGAGTTTTTTTCCAGCCTGATTTGCTCATTAATTTTTGGGGCCTGGGATATGAGACAAATTTTCCAAATTGACATTACAAATATTGCTACACTCAGAGATTCTGCATGTCTTCATAATTCTCTGTGCTGTTACCTGTTACCGTTTTTTAATGAAAAATTTACCCAGTTAAGAAACACGTGTTTGTTAAGTGGAGGTCTGTTTCTTTGATCAATCACAGTATGAATTTTTTTCTTTATATTATCTTAATGTTTTTTTTTTCTTATTTCTTTTTTTGCTGCTTAGCTTATGATTTGGTTCTCTATTTGCTAATCAAGATTGGATATCAGAAAGAAACTTAATCTGATTGTATTTTAGTGTGTGCTTTTATTCTTTATTGTTCTTCTCCCTTTTGTGTTCTTTTAAATATTGAAAATCGGCCCACATTATGCAGGTCTTTATTTTGTTCTCTGTGATAGTCTCTTTGCTCTTTGAGGTCTTTGCTGTCACACTCCTTCAAGGTATGACCTGTATCCGTGGTCCATTACATTGCTATTTCTCATAGTGCTTTTTCATCAATCTCTTAAACAATGTTTCATATCCCCAAACTGTTAATGAAAATCAATATCAATTTTGTGGTGGTCATTAGTTTTTAGTTTAGGCTAAATGCTTTATCCCCCTCCCTCTTCCTCCAGTGGGTGCGCTCTGTTTTTCTCTTGGAGAGGCCTCACCTCATAAATGATGGAAGTTGTTGGACTGTTTGTATTGTATAAATTAGATGAGCCTCTACTCCTCTTCTTTTCCACCTTTATTTTCAGCATCCGATCTAGACCATCTCGGGGAGGGCTTATCCATCCCAAACCTTCTTCTGAACTGCTTAAGCACATACTGCTGGATTTTTAATTGGAAATCCACTACTGAGCTGATGATTAGCATCTATTTTCTGTACCTAGTTATATTTGACATCCTCAAGTATATGACTGATGCAGGACAGCTTAGGGTGGCTGTTTTGGATCTGAGTTTAGAGGCTGTTTAGGTCTGTGTTGATGTTGATTTCTGCTGGGAATTGTAGAAATTATTAGTTATGCTAATAGGGTTTCTAGGAGTCACACCTATAGGATAGAAAAACCTAAGCTTCACACCTAGGGTTCTCATGAGTTACACTTAAGGGAGATTGATTAACAAATCCAAAGGCCTATTGCTAGAATTTTATTCTTAAACTGTAATTAAAATACTGAAAGACTTCAGAACCTTATATAGAGATGCTAGTGCCTCCTAGCCCAAGGACTTAATTTCCTGTATAAGAAATCTATTTAGAATAGGAAAAACCTAATAAATCTGATTACTGCAGAACTAACATAATACTAAATAGAAAATAGAACCTACACAAATGTTGTAGTTTGTGGTTTATAGGCAGATTTGGATGTAAATTACTGTTTTATTGCCGGGGATGATTGATAGGTTGGGGGTGTGGGGGCAACGCCCCCGTGGTATGGTAAAGGGGTATTATTGGAAATTATTAATAATACCCCTAGGGTGGCTAGGGTCTACTATAAATACACAATATGTAACCCTAATTTGACATATAGTGAAATAAAGCTCCTCGCTCATGTGGATGTAGTAGGCACATTGCCGAATCACTCTGTGTTTTTCTTGTTTTCTCTCGTGCAATATTCATCATTATTGCTGCGGGTTTCACAACAACAAAATTTCCAGATTTTCCAGCAAATCTGGAAATTATGAAAATACCCTTGCCTACAAAAAGACATAAGTTTTGCTTCTTTTATTTTCGGCATCAATGACCTAGTTATATGGAAGTTTTTGTATTTCTTTTACCACTTTAAAAACTAATTGGGGTAAAATTGCGGCTATGCTGATTTCTTTTTGCTAGGAAACATATTGATATATATTGCCCATTGGTTCTCTCTCTTTTTATTTTTCTCGTGTAAAGAACCTCAGCGGAGGTCATGCTAGGAAGTTCTGGGGTCCAGAGGCTGGAGTTCAAATACATGGTTTTTAATCATGGGTTGTGGTGACACACATCACCCCTGCTCTGCTGGATGATATTGGCTGTAGTCAAACGAGTGCTGCCTGCATACCTTTGCCATCTTCCAGCTTGTAGATACCAGAATTCATAATCATTTGAATATGAAGAAAAATTTCAACATAATGTTTCTTATACACTCTTTTTAAGGGTGCAAGTTTATTTTACCAGCAGTGTCCTAGCAAAATTAAGAGTTTATTTATTTATCCACTGCACGATTCTTTATAGGTGATTGTAATATTTTTCAGCAAAATGTTCTTTCTGCTGAATTACTATTGTGCCCTATAATTGATGTGTCTTTTTTTATGCAGATCCCTTAGCCAACCTTTTGACATCAGGACCTTATGGTCTTATATTTGCTTCATATGTTCCCTTCTACTTTGACATTCCAGTATCAACTCGGTTTCGAGTCGTTGGAGTCCACCTTTCTGACAAGTCTTTCATATATCTAGCTGGTGTTCAGGTAAAAGAGAATACTTGTGCCATCCATGTGATGTATTTGCTTTTTTTTTCATTCTCCTTTTACTTTCTTCCACATCTACCCTTTAGTTTCTCTTTCCAATCCCAGAGATCCAATATTAGCTTTGGTTCTGCAGCTTCTTTTATCATCATGGAAAAGATCAATTTTGCCTGGGATATGTGGTATCCTTGCTGGTTCCTTGTATCGTCTGAACCTCTTTGGCATCCGTAAGGCGAAGGTAGGTTTGTTTGTTTCACTTCTTCCTTTCTGCAAGTAAATGACAACAACCAAAGATGATAGCGTGGATTGTGAGGTATCTAACTTTTTAGGTCTTTGCTTTATTGAAATCAAATTGGAAATTGAGAGTTGGAGATCTGATCAACTTAACTGGAGCTTCTTTGTTCTATGTGCAAAGATTGGTTGAGAAAACTCAGTAGGAAATTGTTAGATGGAGATCTGATTAACTCAACAGAAACTTATTTGTAAATGCACAAAGATTGGTTGGGAAGATTCTTCATAGGACATTCTGAGTTTGAAAATAATTTAACCAGAGCTTCTTTTACCATGTTTATAAATTTTGATTGAGAAAATTCCTTGACAGCAATAAAGTAGCAGATTAGGTTGGTTCAGGTGTGCAGTCATGTGGTGTATTTTTAGGTTTCTGCGTGCATTATGGGGCTTGTATTTGAGCAAAAAGTTTCATTATGATTTTAATCTCGCCAAATGTATGAACTATTTATCATTTGATAATTCCTGGACAGACCCTGTTTGGGTGATTTATGATAATAAAATAAGTTTTATTATGATTATCATGAACCATCAGATCTTTGATCATCTGTGGAACTTGTTGGGGTTCAGCAATGTGAAGAAATGAGATGTTTGCATGTGTGTGCACAGTGCAAGATATGCTTCAGCTTCTTGTCTATACAAAATTACAAATAAAGATGTTTGTTCATTTGTTTGATTATCAGATAGTTGTTTCTGTTTTTTAACTTGCATGACTGTCTTTTTTTAAGGAAACAAGTTCAGTTAAGATATTGCTTTAGAAAGTATTGCTGCCTACCTTTTTTCCTTCACCTATTTTTTTTTTATAATAATTTAATGCAAATGTTCAATCTGTTTGCAGTGTCAATTTTATTTGCCTTCTTCCCATTTCCCTTTGCTAAAGCTGACTTGAAGCTGTTAAACTAACACTTCATTTCACTTGTTTACACTATCTGCTACAGTTCCCTGAGTTCATAGCTTCATTCTTCTCACGGCTTTCTTGGCCATCTACGGGCAGTCCGCGTGGAGCAACTTCTAGGAATGTAACAGGAAGTGCACCATCCTATGCTGGCCGTCATGTGCAGGCAAGTTTCTTGATAGCACCCATCCCTGCTGCCTTCTCCCTTATCACCATCACTTTCTTCGTATTTCCTTTACTATTTTTTTGTTGTCATGGAGGTTGGAATCTGAGTTTGGATTTTATGAACAGATAAGATTTCTAAGTTTAAAGTGTCAATTTTCTATGAAGATCTTTTGGGAGGCCCGAGACCCCAAATTTAAGGAGACAACCCTTTTCTTTTCTTGAATCTTGCACTTGAAACAATAAATTCTTACCTCTGAAATTGCTAGTGTGTGAATCAATTGCCTAGATTGCATCAACATCACTTTGTTTATTGCATTTAATTTATCCATAACAACTGATCTCTCTCTTTGGTTTCAGAGAACCTATCCTGCTCCCATGGCTCCTTCCACCGAGCCATCAGAGGATGCCATTGCTACTCTGGCTTCTATGGGTTTTGATAGGAACTCAGCTAGACAGGCACTTGTGCAGGCTAGGAATGATGTCAACACAGCTACAAACATCCTTCTTGAAGCACAGTCCCACTGATTCATCAATGCTGTGAAATGGAATTCAGGCTGTTAGTTTGGAGATAAACCCATCAATAGTGAGACATGGTGATCAATCGGATGAACTTATTTTGATAACCAGATAACACTCGGGGATTCATCAGGTGCTCCTGGCATCATTTTTTAGTGTTTTCCCTCTTGTTTATTTTATGGGGGGGTTTATTCCACCTAAGTTGTCTCTTTTGAGATTAGTAATTCACACAGAAATGTGTCTAAAACTTAGGAACCTGTATAATTGTTGACAGCATATGCATGTCATGGAGGGGCAAGTACATAGTTGTCTTCACATACTCGTAGCCTTTCTGATCAATTGATCTCTTATGGGACATCTGGTGAAAATGGTCGTGTTCATATGCTGACACTTTGTAAATTTATGTCTAATATTGAATTTTATGTTTAGGTATAGTTATGTGATCTCACGCTCATATGCTTGTTTGTATACATACATAGTACACACGTTCGAAAATGCTGGTGAGCCGGAGAAGAGTGTTCGGAGTTGAGGAGCCAAATGGATGGGGTTTTATTTCCAAAGAGTTGCCTCAAGATCCTTTTGCTTGAAAGAAATCGAACATGATCATGGCGACATGTCAGCTTTTTTGCTAGATGGCCCGTGTGCCTGCTAAATCAATGCAATCACTTAAGATGGAGGATTGTTGGTCAAATGAACTCAAATGGGAGATGCCAATTGGCATGGGCTGAGATATTGACTAAATGCTGCAGTTCATTGTGGATGCAAGGAGCCTCTCAAGCTCTTTGAGGACGGGTGGCATTTTGTAGATGGATACTGTAGGCTTCATTATAGAAAATAAAATATTGATAACCACAGGACCAAAAAGAAACAGCAAGAATGAAACAACTTAATAGCACGTGAACATGAATAATCAAATGAAACAAAGTCTTCAAGAAATTTACATAGATTCGAGTCTTTTTCCCATCATTTTTGCTTAAACACATGTTTGTACCAAAGTTATTAAACTTGTTTTGGTCTAGATCATGAGTCGGGTGTGTTAATGATGTCATTTTTTTGGGTGTGTTAATGATGTCATTTTTTTTTAAAAGTCAGTCGGGTTAATTGGGTCGCGGGTTAACCTGTAAATCAGCCCTGTCAAACATAGTTAGGTTTATTTTTTTTAAAACCCTACCAGCCTTGAATCTCCAGCTGAAGCACTTCATCTGCAAGAAGCAATGCAACATGGGAAAGCCTTTGGGAATACCCTTTGTGCTGCCACTGCAACTTGACTAGGAAGTAAGACTGACATGCTAAGAAGTAGTAATATTTTCACCATTAAGAAAATGACCAGCACAAACCTCTTTCCTTTTCTTGCTTCAATTTGTATCTAGCAGTGGCTTGTGTGGATCTGAACACTAAACAGGAGGACTGATTCTGTTGCAGCCTGTAATACTATAATGCATAATATGGGTAAAATTGAAAGGCATTAGGAATAACTACTTCAATCCATTAATCTATGAACATACCAAATCATTTACCAATTGCTGCATGCTCTCACTCATTTGAAGAGAACGAAGCTCAGATGCATCCATTTCTTTGCCAAAAACAATTAGCCTTGGAGGTTGATCCAAGAAGGGATATTTTAAGTCTAGGAATACAACCATTTCAGCCATTTTGAGATCTTCCCCTTCATTTCTTGAAACAAAAATGGCTTCCATCTTATTGCAAGAAGTTACCCCTAAGACTTGGAGTTGAACTACACTTCCTGCTATGGACATTGGAAATGGAAATACATTTTTCAGCATGACAAAAACTTCAAGAAATTTAGGTTTCCAAAGCCTGGAAGCAGGGCGAGACTACTCACCTTCTCCTCCGATTGTCCACCAACCAACCTCGATGCCATATCTCCTTTAATTTAGGCAACAATGATAGAGTCAGAGACTCCAAGAGAGGGAATGCAGCATGAGGAGTCCAATCTGTTACATCAATGAGATACTCCAGATCCTTCCAATCAACAGCTATTAACAGCTTCAACTAGGGAAGCCCATCCTTGCCCAACTCACATAGCACATTCTTCAAGTTCTGGAGTTACAAGTAGAGAAATTCGGGATTTTTCAGCAACAGATAGATCGGTTGTCCATAATATATTTTGCATGGGCTTCGAGTGTCAAACTGTTTGGGAATTGAAGATCTTCACCACAACTTTTGAAGCCTGTGGATATATCAAATCTTTTCAAGTTCTTGAAGTGCAATTCTTTAGACAAAAGCTTGGCTTCCAGTATACGAATAACTAAAACCATCAAATGAGACAAGGACTTCAGTTCTGCAAGGCTAGAATTGGTTTTCCCTTCATCTTCCTCTGTAGACTCCCATCTATCAAAACTGTCTTTCCTACACAACTCTTCTAAACGGTACAAATTTGATAGGACACCAGCTACAATGTTTCTAAGAGAGCGGCTTCTTGTCAAGTCCCACAATCTCAGATGCTTTAGAAGTCCTATTTATTTTGGCAACTTTGAAATCTTAGATCCTGCAAGGCTGAGGATTTCGAGCTTCTCCCGTGCTAGAATAATAGAAATGTCAAAATCCCCTAAAGGAGCACTACAATTTCCTATTGACAAAGCTTGAAGGTTCTTCAAAAATTGGACTGATGATGGTCTAGATGGGATGCACTTGTTCCCCAAAGCTAAAATTTTAAGTCTTATCATGTCATCATATACATTATGTGGAATTTCACTTGAACGGAGAATATTGTTTATGATCTGTAGAAGCTTAAGTTTTGGATACACCAAATCTTCAGGAAATTCATGCATTTCACAATTCATAAGAGAAATTGCAGCGCAATCTTTGAATGTCTTCTTCTTCTTAGGCCACTCTCTCCGTTCAATTTCACCTATTGATGCAGATAGATATGGCCGTATCGCTCACGACATCATGCATTTTGATATGCATGTTCTTGTTGCTTTCCAGCAAGAGAGAGCATCTTATCAGCTTGTCAACTAAAGCATAAACTCGATACCTTGCTTCTTCTGCTGTATTTATGTCATCAAACAACTCGAAACCCATTCCATATCTAACCAGATATATATTCATTCAGAATGTCAAAATCTTCTGGAAATAAGCAACATAGCAAGAAGCAAGACTTGGCTTCCTTCACTTCCAAGAAAAGGAAACTCAATTCTATTCGAGAACAAACGAATAATTCCTGTATTTCTGAGAAGAACGACATGCTAGACTTTTTTAGTTGTTGAAGTGCATCCTGCCATGCATACTAATCCTTGTCACCAGGTGCCTTCCCAACAATTGCAATAGCAAGTGGTAAGCCCCCACTCTCATTTGCAACTTCTTTTGCGATGGGCTGCAAATTAGGACTTTCTATGGAATCACCTGCCTCTCCTGGAAATTTTCCCAAGCCTCATCTTTTGACAAGACTGAGACTGTTAATCATTCTAAGACTCTTGTTTTTTTTTCTTTTTAAATTGAATTTTATTTTATTTTTTTCTTTATTTTATTTTTTTTTTGTATTTTCAGATCATTTTGTTACGCTGATATCAAAAATGATTTTTTTAAAATAAAAATAAATATTATTTTGATGCATTTCAGAGTTAAAAGAACTTTGAAAAATAACCGCAACCACATTTCCAAACACACCCTGAAGATGATGTTCCAAAATCCAAGATGTATAAATAATAGGTTATTTAGTGTTTGAGACAATGATTAATTAATATGTTTAGATACTTGGATTTCTTTTTTTTATACTAAGGAATTCAAGATTTATGGTAAAAGCTTGAGTCCAAGAAAAAACAGTTCCAATCAAGAGGACTTAAAGACTCTCTGATAGCAAAATCAATATATTTATGGGAAAAACAATAAATAACTTAAAAGAGCTTTAAAATCAATGAACAAAGATGATTGTTCTTGAGTTTTAAGATGATTAATGCTCTGAAATCTATATAAGTTTATCTTAAGAGATAAAAAGTTCCAAACCCTTACTTGGATAGTTCAGGTGATATTTATACCCTCTTAACTTGGTTGTTTTCAGAGAAGGAAAGGACTGAAAAGTTCTATGCTTTTGATAATATTAGTGAGAAACAAATATCCCTCACATATTATTAATGAAATAATAAGTATGGTAGGTCTCTTAAGATATTTTGTATACACCTATGAGTACAGGAAAATCATTACACTAATATGAATGATTCACACAATTATTCTAGATAGAGAGACATGACGGTTTATCATACATTCAATACTTTTATTTTAAGAAATCATCTAGGATCAAATATATAGCTTTAGAACTTAGTAATGATTGAATCTAAATGTTTTGGATCTGACATGCTTGTCAAACCCACTTTATCTTAGATTGTCTTTTTTAAATAAATAACCTTAATTATTTTGAGTTAAAAAACAACAATCATCTTCTTAATCAACGGTAGAGGTGCATCTCTTTTCAGATTAGATCTCTTATTTTTATTGTTTTTTTTAACCAATTTCTTAAATCTCTCTCTACTCATAAAATTTTTTACGTTCACAGATTAGGTGCAACTGCCAATCAAGTCTGAGAAATTAAGTTTGACGTACCGTTAAACTTTGAATGCTTCAAAATCAAAACCATAGTTTTCAGATTCGGCCTGGTTTAAGATCCAGGTTTCAGGTTTTGACTAGGTCATCGGGTTTTGACCGGGTCAATTTTTTTTTTTTAAATCAAAACGACGTCGTTTTAGTAAAAAAACAAAAGTCAACGGGTTACAACCGGGTTTTTGATCGGGTCTTGCCGGGTCACACTGGGCAACCCCAGGCCGGCCGGATCCCGGGTCGACTCGCCGGGCCGGGCCAAGCCGGGTTTCAAAACTACGATGAAACCCGTGTTGCATCAAGTCAGCACAAGGTTGTTTAAGATTATAAGAACTTAGGTTTTACATATTGTTT
>Ga0307515_10020281_pt1 | contig 11870 bp, 1 predicted proteins | sample 17_EM_MG_FD_194513 | JGI IMG/M metagenome (GOLD analysis project Ga0307515, IMG submission 194513) | Populus trichocarpa ectomycorrhiza microbial communities from riparian zone in the Pacific Northwest, United States - 17_EM | ecosystem: Host-associated > Plants > Roots > Unclassified | place...
GAGCTTGCAGGACTTGGCAGGAGTTAGTGCGCTTGTCTGACTGGCTCAGGAGTTTGCAGGCGTGGTGCTAAGGAATAGCGCTGCGCCGTGGCGCAATTTCTCCCCGGGGGTCTGATTTATGAGATAAGCGAGCCCCTGACTAGGCTGCATATAAACGTCGCAGGGGCGGTACCCCAGCGCCGTCACACAACTCTTCTTTTATAGTTACCATCTATATATAAATACTGCTTAACTAGCGTAGTATTATAGGACTACCCTATAATACCTTATATACACCTACCAATTAAACCCAGTTATAAGACCGCAATTTACCGCAATCTGCCGCAATCTGCTATATTCTACTACGCTATAGAATTCTATCAAATTCTACTAAGCTATAGAAATCTACTAAATTCTGTTAAGCTATAGAATTCTACTAAATTCTAGCAAGCTATGGAGTTCTGCTAACTTCTACTAAGCTATAGAATTCTACTAAATTCTGCTAAGCTATAGAGATCTACCAAATTCTGCTAGATCTGCTAAATTTTACTAAGTTCTGCTAGAACCGTAATAGCGTATAGTACGTACCTATTAACTATTACCATTATAATATAAGTCTTGCTCCTACTCCCTTTTAACTTAACCTTTTACTTGTATATATAGAGTATTTATATTAATAAATGTCTCTAGAGCCTTATTTGGATTTACCTTTGTTATTATATCTACTAGGTTATCTTGGCCGTTAATCTATTATATCTTAAAGAGTTCTTACCGTTTATAGGATTGCTAAAGTGCCATAATATTAATTATAAGGCGCTTCTCCTTTATAGTACTAAGCTTAACTAAATACTTATAGAGGGAGTATAAGTCGGTATATATAATTATAGGGATAACAGGAGGTTTAAGTCGATCTATAATTATCTTTAGGGTAGTTCCAATTATAATTACCATATTAACTCCGCCAATTATTTTATATATCTCTAACGCTAAAACACTTTAAGTAATATACTTACTCTTAGTTAAGCTCTAATAAATAAGATTGCCGTAGATTATAAAGTTATTCTCTCTAGTAGATTTATTTATAATAATAATTTTATATCCTAACTAGGAGCTAAAGTCTTTATTATTTATAAACGATCTATTAATAAATATAAAGAGCTTAGTAGTGGGATGATTAATAGGTATATAGAGTAGTCCCCAATCTAGATAGTTTATTTACTAGAAAAGACGTTTATTTAGGGCAAGAATATTATCCTTAGTTAGTTCCTAGTGTGGTGGGGTAAAATAGGCCACTACTTTGTGCCTTGGCATTTTCCTATATATATTAAGCCTTCGGCTTCTCTCCTTCTCTTTATTACGACCTACGGAGAATATATTCTTTCCTTTCTTCTTACTAACTGCTTTCCTACTAATTAATGACGACTAATGACCGACCGACCGACCGACCGACCGACCGACCGACAGACAGACAGCACTATGACTTTCCTATCTAAGAGTGGTCGTACCCTCCCACACTAGTATTAAGCGGTAATACAGAGATTAAATAAAGCTTTAGGTTAATAGATAGAAGCAATATAAGCTTTACAAGCACGTTACTCTATGTATTCTTACTTTAGAGAATTAACGTTAATAACGTTAATCTTTTTACCTTAACCCTTCTGGCGTAAAGTAATAGAATCCTTATTTAGGGAGAGGATATATTTATTAAAAAGTAATAGTATTATTAAATTAAGCTTTTCCTTTAGCTATACTATAAGATTTGCCTTTACTAGCTTATCTTCTTTAAGAGCTAAGAATTGGTCGTCTTCTAAGATAATTATATTATTAGTTTATATACGGATAATTCTAAATAGAGTTCCCGTAGTTATAATAAGGAAGTATAAATTAAATATAGAAGTAGTTATTAAGAGCTTCTCTTTATAGTGCTTACTGTAAGTAGCCTACTAATAAGTTCCTACCTCTACGATTTTATATAATGGCTTAAGCATAACTATAATCGTATCTTTGGGATATTAGTGGCGAATTTACTTTAAAAGATATGCTAGTATTAAGCGTTAAAGGTGCGTCTCTAATTAAGTATAGGCCTAAGTAATATCTTATAAATAAACCACTATTTTATTCTTTATTAAAAAGGGAGCTAGCGTAATAATAACTTGCTAATTAGCTTGTTAAATTATAGGATATTATATAAAAATTACCTCCTTACTATCGTCGTTATAGCCTTAGATAATAAGCCTTAATTTCTTAAATAGGGCGTTAGTAGCTTTGCCCTTAATCTTATTAACTATTCTTAACTTAAAGATATAAACTCTATTAAACTTAGTAGGGTTATACTTCTTAAATTTAAAAACTCCTCTTGCGATAAGACTATTAATCTCCTACTTATTAGATACTTAGAAAGGAGCTTCTAAAGTTATAATACGACCTTCCTTTTAGAGCTGTTTTACGAGTTTAATGTTATTCTTCTCCTTAGTTATTATAAAGACTATTAATAACTTAGCTCTATTTTTAATAGCGGCAATAAATTACTCTTTAAAATTAATAAGATGTTAGCGATTTTATAATCCCTTTAGGCGACCTCTACTGCGTTATAGTTATAGCGTATTTACTATAATTATATTAGAATTGTAGTCGCCTTCTAGAGCATGTTAATTATAGTTATCCTTTAAGGTATCTTTTAGGGTATCCTATAAAGGCTTAAAACTATTATCTTTATAGTAAGGCTTAATAATAATTAAGTGGAATTAAGTGGGTCTATAAGGCATCTAAATAGTATAAGTTTAACTATTAATTATAATAAATTAATATAGGCCTAACTATCCTCCCTTTTTACGCTATACGCGTACCTTAGACTAGAGTAGTAGATTAAGTATAGTTAAGGTATTTAGGCCATTTTTTATTCCTAGTATGTCGTTAACCTAGTATATAGCGTAGAGATATTATACCTCCTTTATTACCTTATAAATAGGCTTAGCTCGTTATATAATAAAGGGAAATAGTAAAAAATTATTAGTTATTTAAGGGTAGGTACTAAAGACTAGTAATATAGGTATAAGTTTATCCGGGCTAGCGGAATTATTAATAGCTTTAATAGCTATTTATAAGGTAAGTTTTTTACTAGCATCCTCTAGTTTTAAAGAGATAATCTTATATACGCGGCGTAATAGCGTGTAATACCGCTCTACTTTTCTAATACTATTATATGCCTTAATAGAGACTTTCTTAACCTTAATTACTATTACCTTTATCTATTATTAAAACTCTATAGATAAGAAGTTCTTTCCTATATTATAGACAATTTAATTAGAGGGTTTTAGGTAGACATTAATCTAGTATAATTAAAGGGTATTCTATACGTTCCTAGCTAATATATCCTTTAAGAAACGTACGGCTTAGAAGGAGGTTAAGAAGTTAATAACTTAGAGTACTAGCTTACTACTAATATATATAACGTTAACAATAATATAGAAGTTAAAGTTATAGTTATTTTTAAGGGTAAACTTAAATCGGCTAGGGGACTTCTGGTTTATTTAGTAGTAATAGTAGTACTTTATAAGATGCTTAATTGCCTTAACTTTAACTTTATAACCTACTTACTAAAGAACCCTAAGCAATTAATAAATAGATAGGTAGCTAAAATAATAGTATAGTTAGCGTAACTCTAACTTAGTTAAGTAGCTTTAAGCAATACTCTTTTCTAGTTAATAAAGGAGTAACTAGGGGTAATCCTACTTGCATATAATAGGCACCTAATTATCTCCCTAAATAAGTATATTCTTAAGGTTATTAAGCTTAACACCTAATTTATTTATATCTCTAATGTAAAATAGAAATGGGGTATTTATAGGAATAATATAAAAAGTAATACACCCTAAGGGGGTTTGGACCCTAATTATACTAAAAGAAATTGCAGTACCTTTACTAAAACAAATCGTATATTAGCCTACTGTTAAATAGTTAATTTAAATAGAGTTATTAAGCTACTAAAGGGCTCGAACTTAAGGTTCTACTACTATAGATACTCTTACAGCTCTAGTATCTGGTATAATACTATAAAAGATATTTACTGAGTATCTATTATTAAAGGAGAACGCGGAACTCTCCTTTAGCTTATTAAAGATATCTAACTTCGTAATAGAATGGAGCGTAGATTATTTATTAAAAATAGCAATAGTTTATAAGCTATTTACCTTACTATACTTAGTAAAGTATTAGTTAGGAGAGTAGTCCTTAATTTCTATATCTATAAGGAGCTATTCGGTTTTATTAGCCTTATCCTTAAGGTCTTTTATACCTTTATATTAAACTAAAAAGCTTTAGAAGTAGGCCGTAGTAACCTTATAATTTTTTATATTTTTTAGACTTTAGCAAAACTTATTATATACCCCCTTTTGCTTATTAAGAAAGTGCCTAGTTAACTAGCAATTTGGCTTCTTATAAACATAGCACTCCTTTTAGCAATTACTCCGGAATAAGCCCCTATAAGGACCCCTACCTTTACCTTATAACTATTAATTATACCCTTTACTATATTGCCTACTACGGCTACTATATATTTAATCAGTCTAGTTATAATTATATCGGTCGGCTAGGTTGGCTAGGTCGATTAAAGTAGGCTAGAGTTAGGCGTTAAATTACTATACTTTTTAGGAGCGTAAAGCGGTACTAATAGAAGATCTTAATTAAGCATATATTCCTTTATAAGTATTTATAGGATTAAAAAGAGTAAGGTTATATTCTTTAAGACCTTAATATACGCTAATAACTTAATTACGTAGGCTAAAGTCCTCTTAATATAAATCGGATAAACCACACTAAATTATCTAAAGTTAATTAAAAAGCTTTTAAAGGTAATTAAGCTGAGGGACACCTAGGTTTATAGTAATAATCCTTAAAAAGGTAGTCTCTCTCTATTCTAATATATACTACTACTTATTCTCTTTTATTTTAAAGTGGTATCTTAACTTATATATTATACGGTTAAAATTATATCCTTTTTCTACCAAATAATTATAATAGAAGGTACTAGCTTAGCCCTTAAGCATAACAGAATAGGCGTTATAGTATTAATTAGACTCTATTTCTACCGTTTAGTAATAGTTATAGAAGATACGCAATTTTAAATTAAGAACATTATATAATTCCTTACTAAAATTCTTTTTTTTTATCTAAATAGAGCTTTATAAGCTCTATAAGCAGTTTTAAACTACCTCTAATTTAAGATTAAGATAAAAGAGGTAGGAGTTATATTATAGGCTATAGTAGAGATATAGGTCTGGTTAGTAGAGTTTAAGGGTTATTAAATCGCGAAGCAATAGGATCCTATGCCTACTTTTATTAGGGTATAGTATCTAAAGTTAAAGTTACGAGTTAAATTAGATATAGAGGAATTAAAGGCGGAGGTAGATTTGTCTTTAGGGGTATATTAATTAGATTCTATTGTAAGTTAGGCTTCCTTATAGTGCGTAATTAGTGCTTAATCTCTTATAGAGTCTATTCGTGCTCTTTTTTTTACGTTAATAACCTACTCCTAAATGTTGTCTTTAATAGTACCCTCATCTATAGATATAAATACTCTATACTCCTATAAGAAGTTACGGAAGTCTTTCTATCTAATAAAGTCCTCCCTTATACAGTACCATAGTATAGTATTGTTATATTTACTATCTTTATAGTATACTATATAGTATAATAAAAATCTATTTAAGTCTTGCTAATTAATATCTTTAAGGTTAGTTATGTCGGTATTCTATATCTCTAGGTTAATATCGTCCTCGTACATCTTCGGGTAGGTTAGCGCCATAATAGCTATTATTAAAGATTGTTTAACGTGTTTTAATAAAAATTAAGGGAAATAAAGGTTGTTTAACTTGTAGTTAGGTAGTAATTGTAATCCTATAGTCTATAAAGGTACACCAAAGGTATTTAGATGGTTGTTTAATGCGTTTTAGACGTTAACTTAGGACCTTAGGTTTAGTAATACTTCTAACCTAAAGTACTTAACTAAATCTTTATAAACGTAGTTATTCTGCGTAATAAACGCGACTTAGTATCTTCTAGTACTTAGTAACGCTTCTATTACTAGTTTTCCGCAAGTTTAAGGTAGCACAGTATCGCCGGGATCTATTCCATATAAGCGCATATAGCACCCCTATATAAGACTATCTCTTCTATTTAAAAACCTAGCTACTCTATAGTTAACTATGTATTCAACTACTAATCAGTATTAGTTATATAGGGTGACTTACCAATAACGACTACTTGAGTAGGTTACATTAATGTTAGTTAAAAAGCTTATTATTTAGAATAAGGAAGGGCGAGGAGCTTAAGACTCCTCGCCACGCTAGTGCCGCGGCGATACGTGATAACCGCTTACCTCATTCCCAACATATATAGACCCTTATTTTTTAGTATTAAATTAATTTATATACTCCTGCTAATACAGGCCATCTTTATATAGTAGTATTTAATAGAGTTTATATCTATACGTCGTTCTTAACGACCTTTAAGGTCTCTTAAACTTCTTACTATCGCGCGATCTTTTTATTATATTTACTAAAAGCTTATATAGAGGCTTTCTATTTAAAGGCTTTTTAATATAGCTCCTCCTTTATACCTCTAAGTATATAGAGTAGGTCTTTTGCTTCCTATTAATCCTAATTACCTTATATATTTAATCTATAGAGACCTATTATTATGCCCAAGCCCAACCCACTCAGCCATATGAACTAAAAAGATAGCAGTAGTGTCTCGCGACTAAACGGGCTGCCGGTTGGAATGCCTTATAAGCTCTCTAGCCTATACCGCCATATAGGTAGCGCAAGGTCGTGACACTTATACGCGATTTATTTCAGGTGCTTAGATAAAGAGCTTAAATAGAGAGTTTATAAGTTGTTTGAGGAACTTCTTATAGCCGCTTTATCTCGGCTAACTATTAATAGAGTACGAAGATAGCTTATAGCAATTAATAATAATTATATTAAAGAGAAAGCCGAGTAGAGGCTTCTAGGTCTTACGGTAATATTAAAGGGAGCTATAATAAGATCTTATCTAATTAGTAGTATTAACGCCTTTTATATAGTAATTATAGAAGTTAATAAATAGTAGAATCCTTAATACCTTAACTATATTACTGTTAAAAATCGTCTAAGTTATTATAGTACTGGTAAAGGTCTTTGTAGGACGTTATTATAGCCGTTTAACTAATTAAGATCCTGCAATATATAATATTAGATACCTATTTTAAGTAGCAGAGCCTTAGGTAATAAGCTTACTATTAAGGACCGTACTTATAAATAGTACTATATTTATATCTTTCTAAGTAAATTAAAGCAACTATAGAGTCTTTAGAAAGCTCTTTATATAAGAAACCTTACAGTATCTAGTTATTAAATACTAATTTAAGTTCTATAAGGGAGGAACTAATATAGTTAATTAGAGCTTTATACTAGGCCTTAACTTTACCTAAAGCCTCCTCCTACTCCTTCCGCTTTATTTTAATAGTATATACAGTCTCTAATACGCTAATTTTGACCTCCTAAAGCCGAGTGTAACGGGACTAGCCTAGTTATAGTAGGAATGTCTTGGTGAAACACTTAACAAATAAATTCCGACGCTTTAACCGAATTCTACTAGATTAATTGAATTCTACTAAAGTCCATTAAAGACCGCGTGCGTATATGCGCACGCATTAACCACCAAGCCCCTAACTATTTAATTATATAATTCTCTTATTATTCCTTTCTCTTTTTTACGCAACGTTTTATTCTTAGCGAGAGCTATATACCCTTAGATTTAGATAGAATTTATATTATTTCTTTAAATCTTCCCTAAAGTCTCTTCGCGCCCTTATATTACATTACGTTAAAATAACTACTATTAAAATAGTAAACAAACTCAAACCTACTGCGTTAACTATAAGTATTATAGCCCTAGTTAGGGAACAGTTAACTATAATATAATAGTCCTTTACGGATACTTTGGCCTAATAGCAAGCGATATTAAAAACTTAGTACTAGTAATTAATAGGAGCAATCCGCAAAGAACTCTATAACCTTAAAGCACTTACGTTAGAGACCCTAATAGTAACACCTATAAACAAAATAAAAACAACTATATATAAACCCTAAACTAGTAATAGTAGCTTAATTTACACTTATAATAAACCTAGTACCTACTATAAAATCTAAAAAGCTCCCTAACCCTCTAATATTTAATAGAAATTAAAATAACCTATATCCCTTTATAACTAAGCTCCGTCTTAAACTTTTAATAAACTATAACTAATACCCTACTAAAGCTAGCAAGATTAGCTATAGAATATCTTATTTAAGTAAAGACGCTATATAAACTATAGACCCATTCTTCTATAATAGCACCTTTGTTAATTTTAAAATCTTTATCTCTCTACTAGAATAAACGTATAATAACGCTAGCCGTAAATATATAGCTGTTACTAAACTTAAAAACCTATAATAACGGAACCGAGACTTTACTAGCTTCTTTTTAGAATTTTTAGGCCTTATTAGTGAACTAGATTAGAATAAAGCTGCTAGAGTTACTACTCTCTATTAAGCTATTTTGGATAAAATTAGAGCATAGTTAGTAGGTAGAGAACTGCTAAAGGACTTACCTAAATTTGCTATAATATATTAACAAATTAATAAGGACCTCTAATATAATAAATAAACTTATTCTTTAAAGCCAACTATACCTTATATTTAAAACTCTATAAAACTGGTATATGCCCTAAAGCGCAATCCGTCTCTAAACCCTAAAGGCTCTATATATAACCCTATAAACCTTAACACCACTTAATCCTATATACCCTTAAGGACTAATAAATAAAGAATATAAGCCGCAAATAAAGAATGCTTTAGATATAGTAAAAAGGGACATATTTAAAGAAATTACCGAACTTACCCTTTTAAAAAGGTCCGCCGTAGTTCCTCTTAGTCCTTAAATTATACTCGTTCTATAAATTATATTCGGTTACTATAAAGTATCTCACCTTTAGTTAACTTAAAAAACGAATTATTCTAGGGCCAAGTTGCGCCTTAAAATAAGAAGTGGAAGAGTATAAGTGTCTAGGCTCTTTTAGCGCTAATATATAATATAACTCCCTTAATATACTTAGCGAAATTTAAATACTTAAAAAATAGAAGGAAGTATAAATCTTTATAAATAGCGGAGCTACTAGTATAGGCTTTATTAATACGAACTATATAAAAACCTAATACCTAAATTTAAAACGACTTAAGTAACTATAAGGCCTGCAAGGCTTTAATAGTAAACCCTTAATATATAGTAAACTAATACACTACGATCTTATAAAGTTATGGATAGGTAAACACCTTAAATACATTCCCCTATTTATAACCCCCTTAAAGCAATATAAGATAATACTTAGATATAGATAGCTAAAGTGACACAACCCTTTAATTAGTTAGGTAAAAGAAACACTAAAGTTCTATATAACCTACTGCTAAAGTTATTACTTAAAATACTACGTATACTATAAATATATATATAACTATTTAAATTTAATATAATATAAATTACCCTTACTATAAACCTTAAACTAATATAAAAAAGTTATAACTACTAATTACGGTAAAGAATGCGAAGATAATATATTAAAACCCCTTAAAATTTATATAATATAAGCTATACCCTTTTATTTGTTAACAAGAAAATAAAACTATAAAATCTTTACTATAATACTAAAAGACATTAAAAAGGCGTTAGAACTAAAGTAATATATTAACCTCTTATACTTAAAGAATATCACAATCTAATTAATACGTTTAAGAAATAATTCGCAGACTAACTACCCCCGTATTAAGATAAGCACAATTTTAAGATAGAACTTAAACCTAGTATAACGCCAAAGTTCGGCCTATTATATAGTATATCACGAAATGAGCTGCTTATAATGTAATAATACCTTAAAGAGCACCTAGAGAAAGGATTTATTTGCCCTAGTTAATTACTATTTACCTTATTTATACTATTTATTAAGAAATCTAAAGGAGGCTTAAGGCTCTATATTAATTATTAAGCCCTAAATACAATTACGATTTAAAACCAATATTTAATTTCTCTGCTTTAAGAAACGCTTAACTGCTTAGTAAAAGTATAATACTTTATAAAGCTTAACATAGTTACTGCCTTTAATTAAATCCGTGTTAATAAAGGAGATAAGAAGTATATAGCTTTCCGTATATAATAAGGACTTTTTAAATACCTAGTAATGCTATTTAGCGTAAAAAACGGTCTTAGTATATTTTAGTAATATATTAACAATACGCTTTATAAATTCCTTAATATATTTATTACCGCGTATATTAATAATATCTTAATCTATTTATCTTTGCTTTCTAAGTATTAGAAGCACGTCTAAATAGTCCTTAAATGCCTATAAGACGCAGGCTTATAATATAATATTAAGAAATATAAGTTCTATGCGTCTAAAGTTACGTACTTAAGCCTAATTATATCCCGCGACGGAATTAAAATAGACCCTAAGAAAATCGCTATAATTATAAACTAGGAAAGTCCTAGTAGTATATAAGACATTTAAGGATTTTTAGGATTTGCAAATTTCTACTATTAATTTATTAATTGCTTCTTAAAAATTATTTAGCTATTAGTAAACTTAATAAGGAAGAATATAAGATTTAAATAGACTACTAAATATAAATAAACTTTTAACGACCTAAAATATTGTTTTATAACTACTTTAATTCTTATCTACTTTAATCCGGACCTTAAATGTATTATTAAAACAAACTCGTCTAATTATACACTAGGAGGAGTGTTATTATAGTATAATAAGAACGGCGAGCTACGCCTAGTAGCCTTTCTCTCCTAAAACTTACCCCTACTAAATTAAACTATAAGATATATAATAAGGAACTGCTTATAATTATTAGATACTTTAAATAATGGCGTCTAAAACTTAAAGGATTGTTATTCTTAATACGCGTATTAACGGACTATAAAAACCTATAGTACTTTATAACTATAAAGCAATTATAGCAGCGCTAAATTTGTTAGTCCGAATACCTCTTATAATTTAACTTTAAGATTATATACTAACCTAGCAAACTTAATTAGAAGCCTAACTTATTAATATAATAATTATAGGACTTACCTATAAACGCCTCTAATAAATAGATTATAAATTAATTATAAATTTTACTGCCCCCTAAACGCTTTAAAAACTATACCCTATATATTTAGACGCGGAGCTTAATAGGAATAAATCGGAAATTAATAAGTGGGATATAGAAATTAATAAATTAATAGAGCACGAATATAAGAACGACCCCTAGATAGTAGATATAATAAAAGTAATTTAAATAGGGAAGTAGTAATATAAGGATATTACACTCGCTAAATGCGAAATCCGTAATAATTAGTTATACTATTAATAGAAGATAGTAGACCCGATTTCCGAACCCTTATAATTTAAAATACTTAAATTTATATATAATTCCCTTATATTAGGGCACCCTGGCCGTATAAAGACCTATAAGATTATCTAATAAGTATATTACTAGCCTATAATGTATAACTATGTATAAAAATACGTTTAAGTATACAAAATGTATATACATGGGAAGACCTCTTATATAAAGAAGTAAGGAGTACTTTAACTATTACTAATTCTAATGCAAAGATGGCGAGATATCTTAATTAACTTTATAGTCGACCTGCCTAATAGTAATAGGTTTATAAATGTTATAGTAGTTATTGTGATGGCGCTGGAGCGCGTCACCTAGTCAGGGGTTCGCTTAAGACTTGGCATATGTATATAGACGTGGCCTCACCACCTTCTCTTGCTCCTTAGCTTAATATCTTCGTAATACAGCATTCGTTCGCTTCAT
>Ga0307515_10020282_pt1 | contig 11870 bp, 2 predicted proteins | sample 17_EM_MG_FD_194513 | JGI IMG/M metagenome (GOLD analysis project Ga0307515, IMG submission 194513) | Populus trichocarpa ectomycorrhiza microbial communities from riparian zone in the Pacific Northwest, United States - 17_EM | ecosystem: Host-associated > Plants > Roots > Unclassified | place...
TACACCTCTAACTAACGACTTAGAGATATGGGATATCTTTAAGGACGAAGATAAAGAGGAGGGGGATAGTATTACAGACCCTATAAGTATAATATTACGACTACTAGGAGAGGAGTTAGAAGCATCTTATTGGATAATTAAAGCACGGTCTATAATGGAGCCCGTAGAACTATGTAACGAAGAGTAGTAAGCGAAGTTATATAATGTAATCTATATAATCTATAGGATCTATAGGATCTGCGATAGAGTATATAGAGCATACGTATATTATAAAGCAAGGAGGTTTACTAGGATTGTATATTTAAGGACCCTCAGTCCCTACCGTAGATAGTTCTCTCTTTGTAGTAATTCTTAAAATATAATTAGAGTTAATCTATTAGGTAACACTCTATAGTTCGAGCTTGTTAATTTATTTATCTATATACCTAACCTATTTATAGGTCTACCGTAGTATCCCTATAAGGCCTCGTAATATTAATACTATATTTACTAAGGAGAAAGGCTTTTTAAAGACGTAGGTAGTTATACTTAATCTACTTACTTAGCGCAATATAGATATAAATAAGCCTCTCTACCCTCTAAGGAGGCACATAGTTTAGATCGATAATCTATTTATAAGTGTTAAGCTTCTTACTAGGCTTCGTTAATTAGGAATTGGAGGCGCAGGTACTGTTTAAACTACTAAAACTAAGCGCAAGGAATTAGGTGACGCTAAAGGCGATGTCTTAATTGACGGTGGAGGCACTAAAAGGAAGGTATTTACCGAGTAAATCAACGAGAGACTCTCTTACCTTAAGCTCTATTATACAGCCTAAATACCGTAGGGCGTACTCTACGGAGCAACCTTAAAGGACTTAAAGGTGATGGAGTTCGCTTAGAAGGACGCCTAAATCGTTCTTTTTATAAGCACAGTTGACGACGGTAAGATATACAGCTTGCCTCTTAATTTAATTTTTGACTAACGTTATATATTTACTATAAATCGGAAATCTATTACCACTACTCGCAGGCGCCCTACTCTTACTGCCAGCTCTGCCAAATAAACTCGTAAGGTATTCGGTAACGCCGTCGTTAAAGAGTTACTAATTCCTACCTTTATAGACAACTATAATTACTATATATTGGGCGTAGATCTTGCAAACTAAAGACGATCTTATTATAATACTTAGAGGCCTTATGTAAAGACTTAGAAGCCTCTATGGCACTTCCTACTTAACATTATACTCGTTAATTACTTTCTACTCTCCTTATACCGATCATCGAATGCTTATCGTGATACGCATAAGCAGTTCCGGAAGGACCTCCGGTAGGCTCTCTTTAAGCAGTTAACTCGCCGGCGAGTGTATATTCGGGAGAGGCCATTGCGATACTCTATAAGTGATATTTTATAGTACCCTATGGAGGATTATAAGCTTGTAAAGCTGTTTACGCGGCGTAAGCAGAAGTACTGCTCTGCTTTTATCGAAGCCGGTAGGAAGACTTAAACACAATATAGAGGACGCAGGAAGCCTCTCTTAGATCTTTTACTAAATACTACTCGCAAACCTCGCAATAGTAAGGATTGGAAGCGGCCTCGCAGAGCTCCAAGAACTCTATACGGCTGTTCTGTTTGCCGTATACCGTTTTGTAGGAAGGACGGCTATTGGCTTCCTCATATTGAGCGACTCAAATCCAAAGATTGAGTGTATATAGCAATTGTATACTGAAATTGACGACTTCTATAACCTCGTAGATTTGATCACGGAGCCTTAATACTACAGATCCTATTGGTCGGCTCTTATCGATAACCGTAGGACACATTTTACCAGGCGAAGGGATACTCTCCACAGGTAGCTACACCGAAGCGCCACGTTAGTACTAAAAATATAGCTCACTAAAATAGACGTACACTGGTGGTTCGATTGCCCTCTACTAGATCCTCCTACTGGCCCACCTATTGATCCTCTGCTTCTTATCTAAGAGCCTCTAGCTATTGAGCGCGGCCGCGGCCGCCCGGCTGGCTCTATAGCTATCTCTACAAATAGACGTCGCATTGATACCTCAACTCGTCGCGAGCCCTTAGCATTTAAGCAAAATACTGGATGCACCACCCGTGGGCGCGGGCGTGCCCGCGGAGGCAGCTCGCAGACGACAAGCAGAGGTGGCAGCAGTTAAGGGCTTGTTTACTAACTTTTTTTCACCTGTTCGCGCTTACCTGTTCGACGCCGCCAGGTGGATCAAATTAAGGCCCAACAGGTGGATTTTAAGCGCCACTAGCAAGCGCTCGTGCAGGGGTGTAGATCGAACAGGTAAGAGCGGTTCGTTTACCAGAGTAGAGCCTCAGATATAATCAACCCGTTCTTGATATACGCACCTTTTTTAATAAGCGGCGACGATGAGCCTACGTGGAACAGCGCCAGCAGCGCATAGAGGCCTGCGTACACTGCTTTGGATATATAAGGCTTTATAGTTGAGGCTGGTGTAAATCACGTGATGCGTACAATTCTCCGAAAAAACGTCACGATCGAGGTCGGGTTGATCGAACAGGCCGCCCAGGTGGACATACAGGACCCCAGAGGGTGCAGGTGGAATTCCACCTGTCCGATGGCCCAGGTGGGCAAAATCGCGCAATCTATACTACTTCTGGCTATGTAATCGCGGTAAGCGCAGAACGTCGAACAGGCCAGGTAGAACATTAATTTCAGCTGCCAAGACGGCCCAACAGGTGAAAATCGAACAGGTGAGGTAAACAAGCAGCTCCTACCTGTTGGGTATTTGATCGACCTGGAAATATCGACCTGTTCGTTCCAGGTGGGTTTTTTAAGCGACGAACAGGTGGGCGCGAACAGGTGAAAAAAAGTTAGTAAACAAGCCCTAAATCAGTTCGCGTACTGCCTTACAGATCACTGCGCAATCTAATTAATCAACTTAGGAGCAAGTAGGTGGTATTATAGGGAGTATTATAGGTGGTGAGAATGGTGGTGGAAGTTAAGATGCTACCGCAGATGACTTACAAGGTGTTAGCGGCAGTATTCAACAGGCTTACGGAGGTCGTGGGGCCTTGCCCTTTTAGGAGAATTTTGCTGAGGGGTCCTTTGGCGCATTTTAGCTTTGATTTGAACTCTATAAGATGTACTATAGTTGAAATTAAGACTTAATTCTGGTGGTACAGTTATAGAAGTTGCATTTTAAAAGTTTGATTTTCGCGACGCAGATGCATACAAGTCAAACACACGTGATATTCTAACTTGAAGTGGAAGGATCTAAGCTTGTTTAGGTGGGCGGTGTATGCATATTAATTGGGGGGTGGACGCGTATCGTTTAGGAGGTAGTATTAGTACAATAGCATCGCATGGGTCAAATTTCGCTGGAAACGCGGCGAAAGGGTGAGCGTGTAGTCTTCGGTGTATTTCGGTTATCAAACCGTCAACCATACCGCACACTTCCCCTCCTTGGGCCGAAAGATCACGCACATCGCTGCGAGACGTGTCGTTTCCATTCGATTGCCCCCCTTTACTTTGGTCACGCCCAGTAATTCCCCTGCCGCTCGGTAGCCCATTTCTATGATAACAGCGGGTGTGCTCTCATCGAACGTTTCCGGCACGACAGTCAATGGCTGAGTAAGATTGTCGTTGTCGACGAAGAATGACCGGAAGAACGGTAGATCCATTTTCATCTAGAAAGGCAGAAAATGAGCGTTGGGCTACAGTAGCACAACATCAGAAGCTCCTCACCTCGAACCACATGCGAGGAATGTGACTGAACATGGTCAGTACGATCCACACCGAGCTACCACTGCCGAGTACGTACTATTTCTGCAACGCTAGCGACTCCTTCACGCGGTCTCCGATCTGCTTCTTGTTCAAGGAGCATGTTCCAACCTCCTTGGCTGCCTTCTTTGCTTTCGAGGTCGCCGTCCTTGCTTTCTTGGCAGCGGGTTTTGAGCTTTCTTGTTCGTGGGTTGCTGAGCTGCGCTGCAGAGCAAAGTTAGGACGGCAAGCAATGGATGAAAAGAGCGAAAAACTTTCCTTCCGTGATTCCGCCATACTTGTGTCTGGAGTTGGAAGATTTTGGTGGTGGTGGGAACGAAGTACGCAGGTAAATACCGATTCTGGACCTCGCATGCCCTGAAGAAAGGTAATTCAGGGGCTATTCTTGGGATATTATTGGGCGACGCGTTCGGGTGCCGCGTTTGAGCGACGCGTTTGGGCGATTCGCGTTTTAGTGCACCTCAGCAAAAGATGGCGTCCTATCGGGGGGCATCGGGGGCGCATCGGGGCCTTCGGGCCGGCCTCGCGGGATACCCCATGGCAACCATCTTCGAAAGAAGCAAAGAAAGAAGCTGATGGGCGAGCAACCCACCCAGTCACCCATAGAGACACATCGGCTTTCAAATCGCACGAAAACACACAACTGCTCTCAAACTCTGTCTCCAATCACAGCGGCACAGCCACACCCACCCATCGATCGTGTTGTGTATCACGCGTGCGGCGTATCTACATATATATATACGAGCCCCTGAGCTAGTCAATCAATCAAGCATCTTCAACCACAACAGATCGACTATGGCCGACTCCGAAGAGGAGATTCCCAAGTTCGATGTGTACACTGTAGTCACGCTCACTCACAACCGTCTGAAGTACACGTATGATGGTTATCATTTTGAAAGAAGCGGCGCCAGCTTCCAGGCTGACTTGTCGGATTACCTTCCCATTATTTTCAACAGCGGCGTCATCAATAAGAGCAAATCACGGGGAAAGAAACAGAAGAGTATAGACTGGTGGCGTGCTCAATGCGCGTTTCGCGGTCTTACGATTTCTGGCGGCATGGGAGAAGTTCAAGCGCGGTTGAGATCCGGGCCAAATACCATGATCAATGAACTCGTCGAGTTGGAGAAAAAAGCGAAAGTCGAATGGAAAGCTCAGGAGGACGTCAACCAACGAAGAGCGCTCCAGCAGTACCGTAATCAAAAACTCAAGGACGAGCAGAATGGCATCGATCGTCTGAAGCCAATCTTCATCGACAATGATGCGACGGCCGTCTTCGTATTCAAGAGGGACTGCCAAGGCCTTGGGTTTGCGGCGCAGAAAATTGGCCTTCATTTCGAATGGATCCATTCTCAAACTTACTCCCACGACTTCGACTCTCAATGGATTATCGTCGGGCGCACTCTTGCTGATGTGGACGCCAAAGCTGCCGCGCTCAGACGGGAGAGGGAAGATCGAATTCTAGCACAAGAGATGCAACACGAAGAGAAAGAGAAGGCAGCTCGAGACGCGGAGGCAAGGGAAGAGGCAAGGCTGCAGGCCTCTGTTGCCGACCTGGCCGCCAAACAGGGAGAATGGGATGTGACAGGTGTATGGAAGGTTACTTGCCCGGACTTCCACGACCGCGACTACTATGGTAACGAGCCGCCGACCCTGAGGATCTATCGGGTCAATGGAACCAAGGTATCGCAGATGTTTGGAGAATTCGACTTCCATACTGTCAAAGGCTGGCTTCGATTTGAAGACCCAGCAACACCGAGTCTTCCAACTCCATCTGTTGGACGAAAACGAAAGAGACTGGCTTGGGATTCCTTTCTTATTCCCCTGTACACAAAACCATCACCTGACCGCGCGGCCTGGAACTATCGCTGGAGGGGAAGGGGGAACGGAGGCGAAGGATACATGGAACATGACTCAGATGAATATCAGTGTTCGATGACTTTCGGTGGAAAAGGAGGATGCGCGTTGTCCGGGACGTTCGCAAGCGACTTTCTTAATTGTAAATTTACTGGCGTGAAACTCGGAACCATTACAACAGCTGAGGCATCAGTGATTTCCATCGATGATCAATGGGGATATCTCTATGATGCAGCATACGTAGGACCGCCAAAGTAGTGGAACTTGGAGGGCAATGGATCCTTGGGCGCAGGGCTTGCCTAATGCTGAACTGCAGTACCATTTGTAGGCAGTGCCAATCAAGCAGGCACCCAAGACTGTGAGACATTTCAGTTAAATAGCTAGTGGCAACCATGGCTACCCGATCCAGCACTTGGTGGATCTCTTCCGCTGAAGCCTGCATCCGTCTCTCCAAGAATGCACGAATCCTTTCGGAAGAGCTCCCCTAGGAACGCAGTCCCGATCAGCATATTGAACATAACCCGTACTAACAACATGACTGGCAAATTTGATATGTCACTGCCTTGGGTTGTTAGAGCGAGGAGAGAGCGAGAAGAGCACCTAATGAAGAGAATCCCGTTCAAGATACATGTCTCCATTCCGCTCTCAGCTCTGTAGTTCGACCGCAAATGTCTAAGAACAAAAAAGCAAACCGCCACTAAACTCCTCTCTCTCGGGGGAAAAGAGACAGGTCAAATGCAAACAATCGTCACGCCTGTCCTTGTTAATCGTGTTTGCAAAATTCAGGTAGTAACACAGGTATGATCCACTTTGGCGGGTACTTGCCTCTTATCCCGGATGGCAGCTCTCAGCTTTCATTAAACGAAGTGGCCCAGTTCTGGGCCTCGCTGCCAGTTCACCCTTGGGGCTGTCTTCGCGTAGAGTTGACTGCGAATTGTGGCAGGAGTAGTTCCATAATTAGGACTGTTTAACGGAGTTTGGACGGAAAGGTGAGCTGGAAGGTGGATGCAGGTCGGTCTTACCACGCTAAAGGGTGGGTCTACATGTACCATAAGCGCTAATGCATAATCCCTGTACGGGGCAGCCTTAGCTGAAAATATAAGATTACGTGGTCAACCGAGCCTAAATCGCTCATCCTACTATATAACTTACCTTACGGCTCTAAAACAGAACTAACTATTATAGGTAACTAGTTATAACGTGTTTATAACGTGTTTAGAATATATTCTAATTTAAATAGATTTATCCAATAATTATTAGCTACTAGATTTCTCTAGTAATAATAAAAATTAATTTAAAATTAATTTAGAAGACAGTATCCTTAGGTTAGAAGATTATATACTAGAAGAGAGTTAAATATAGCTATAAGATTAGATTAAGGTAAGTTTTTAATATATCCTAAATACGTTCTAATCCGGTTCTAAATATATTTAGCCTAAAGTTCTTTATATTATATTTCTTACTAAGGCATCTATTAATTCTCTTACTATATTTATAATTAAGGATTATTTAAGCCTTCTAAAGTACCTATAGACGCTAAATAAAGGTTATACTTACTATATTAACTTAAGAGGCACAGATATATAAAAAGCTATATAGGTAAGTTAATAAAAATCTAAATTATACCCTAACTATATTTATAACTAATTTATAACGCGTTTAGATCTAATATAGAATTAAATAAGCGCATGCTCCTAAGCCTATAATATTGGTTCTTTTAAATATAAGAGGTAAAAAATACATAATGCGTTATTTAGGAGTAAAACACAACAAATATCTTTAGAATTTATTACGATTTTTAAGATACACTATAGTTTCTAAAGAGACATAGGGTCTAATATAGAGAGAGCGGGCAGCCCTAGATAGAAGCGACCTAGATATTTATAAACGTAATATAAATTAGTACGGAACTAGTTCTAAATATATTTAGTACTTAAGTTAATATAACGTAGTTTACTACCGAGCGAGCCTATTCCCTCTAATAGATCCTATTATTAATCGTAATTACTTAATTAATTAATTCTCTAAGGGTATCCGCATCTTCTATTAGGATAATTATATCTTAAACTTTTACTTTAAGTCCTTATTTATACTATACTATAAGCGCCTTATTATTCTATTTAACCTATATAGCTAGCGTTTAAAACTATATTATATAATTAATTGTTAAGGTATATTAAGTTAGGTTCTAAAGCTTTTTATTTTACTATAGTTATTATTTCTAAATCCCTAAATATTTATGTTAGGCGTTCTATAAACCTATTTTAACTAATAAATATAGGCCAGCGGTAAAGGGACACCCCCTAATTGATACTCGGACACCCCCCAATTGATATTCGGACACCCCCTCCTGATTGAGTTTAAATCCTTCGTGATTAAGTTAGAATATCACGTGAATTTGAGTTGTTTGCATCTGCATTAGTACGCGACCGTCGCGCGCCCATATCCAAAACATCACCTCGCATTTGCATTACCTATCCCCACCCCAGCCTCTAACTGTTGAGCGCCCGCCCGGCTGATTTTGTTCGCGTTGATACATCAACTTATCGCGAGCCATCCGCATTTAAACAGAATACCGGGTATACTACGCGTGGGCGTGGAGCTGGCGGGGGCACGGTCGCAGGCGCGAGCGTACTCGCACAGGCAGTTTGTAAACAGGCAGTTCGTAAACAGGCAGTTCGTAAACAGGCAGTTCGTAGACATCAAGCAGAGGTAGCAGCACCTAAATAAGTTCACAGGGTGCTGCGCAATCAAGGTGTGACAGTCATAAGAGCTATTTAATTTTCGCGATACAGATGCAAATAACTCAAATTCACGTGATATTCTAACTTAATCAGGAAGGATTTAAACTCAATCAGGAGGGGGTGTCCGAATATCAATTGGGGGGTGTCCGAGTATCAATTAGGGGGTGTCCCTTTACCGCTGGCCTAAATATATATTATACCTCCTAATTAGTAGCTGCTATACCTTTTTCTATACTTTTATAAGGTAAGGTTTAAACCACTTAAGTACTCTTCCTATTAGGAATAATCCTACGTACGCTACCTAATCTATAGGTATTACTAACTTTACTCCTTTTTATATAACCTTAAAGTGCATTTATATAAGAAATTCCTTAAGCTTTAATTTTTCTCCTAAGAATCGTTTAATAGATAGTAGCTTAATCTTTACTACTCTAATTCTATTAAATCTTTCCTTAAGTATCCGGTTATTGTCTATTAATTAATTAACTATTTCTTGTAACTATTATACTATAACTAGTTATAAGTTAGTATCTACTATACTAATATCGTTACCTAATCTTAATATAGTTGCTGCCGTTAATAGTGGTATAACTACTACGTTTAGTAGTATATTACTTAACTTACTAATACTATAACCTTAGTAGTAAATATATAACGAAGCCTTATAGGAAATACTATAGTTGTTAGGGCGCAAAGAGACTTCGGGAAAGATTTGAAGGAACAATATAAATTCTATCTAAATCTAAGGGTATATAGCTCTCGCTAAGAACAAGACGTTGCGTAAAGAAGAGAAAGGAATAATAAGAGAATCATATAATTAAATAGTTAGGAGCTTAGTGGTCGGTGCGTGCGTATATACGCACGCGGTCTTTAATAGACTTTAATAGAATTTAATAGATCTAGCAGAACTTAGCAGAAGTTAATTAAGCTGGCAGAATTTAGCAGAATTTAGATAAAGTATTAGAATTTGTCTATTAAGTATTTTACTAAGACGTTCCTACTATAACTAGGCTAGTCCTATTATAGTACCCCCCCTTTTAGCTAAAGGTTTAAAATAATTTAATTTAGTTAAGACTTATTACTTATTACGTTTATATAGTTGCGTTAGGTGGCGGTATAGGGTTTTACTAATTCTATTATTAAACAGGCTAATTAGGATTTTCTATCCCTATGATAGAAAATTGCTATTAGCTTAGTTAAGGCAGTAAGCAGAACTAACATCTTTATAGTAGGTCTTGGCAAGGCAAATCTAACTAATTAGATAACTTTAACCAGCGGTTAACGTTCCTTAATATTTTATATATTACGTAATTATATTATAAACGTCGTAATATATTTTAAGTTCTTTTTAATTTTAAGCTTCCTACTATTATGTTTCGTGTATTCGTATTAGATAGTAGTTATTTACCTTTATATTATGTCTATCTAGCTAAAGTAGGCTATAAAGGATAGTTTTTATAGAATTCTTTTACTAGGGAAGGCGTGTTAGTCTTAATCTAGTTATAGGTTTCCTAAGTTTATTATTATGGACCTTATATCGGCAGTAGTATAACTACTAAGACTAGACATAAACGGGTTAGTTAAGATAGCATAGGAGGCGCTGGAACCGATCAAGCTATAGGATAAGGGGTAGCTAAGTTATATGGCTAGTTATGTTACAAGTTCGGAACGTAAGAATGTAAGAACGTAGGAACGTAATATACTGACGTATTAATGTACTAACGTACTAAACCCTTTACTATAGGGAGGAGTTATTTCTAAATAGGACAGAAATAGCTACTAGAAAGTGGCTAATAGCAGCAGGATCCTTAGAAGGAGGTAACTCCTACTAGGATTCTAGTAGATAGATATTAGAGAGCAAAAGGACAGAATAAACTACAAACAGGACATAGATAGGCGTTAGGGTTTCTTAATTTCTTATAGTCTTTTCTATTTTTTCTAAACTACCTATTAGTTGTTGGCAACCTAGTATTTTACTAGGGGCCAGTAAACCCCTAGTCTAGAGGTTTATAAACTATTAGGACATAGCTACTAGTATATATTAAGCTGCCTAAAAGGATTCATGTATATAGAACTATAGCGCCATAGCCTAAAGGCTGCATGCGCAGTATTCTATATAGTATAATATAACGGATATAAAATAAAATAAAAAGGGAGGAGTTATATATTTAAGGACGTACGGTCTCTATAGATAGTTTCTCTTCTTTATAGTGAATCTTAGAATATAATTAGAGTTAATCTATTAAGCAACCACTCCACTAGTTATATTTACGTTGTTAACTTCTTATTTACCTATATATCTAGCCCATTAATAAGCCCACCGTAGTATTTCCTATAAGGCTTCGTTATATATTTACTACCAAGGTTACGGTATTAATAAAGTTAAATTATATACCACCAAAAGCAGCAGCCATAACGCTGTTAATAGTAGTAACTACATTAGGATTAGGTAACGACACTAGTATAGTAAATACTAACTCTTAGCTAGTTACCGTTAGACAGCTATAGGAAATAGTTAATTAATTAATAGACAATAATAAGATACTTAAAGAAAGGATTAATAGGATTAGAGTAGCTAAGGTTAAGTTACCCTTAATTAAGTAATTCTTAGGGGAGAAGTTAAAGCTTAAGGGATTCCTTATATAAATGTACTTTAAAGTTATATAGGAAGGAGTTAAACTAGGAACGCCTATAGATTAAGTCGCTTATATAGGATTATTCTTAATAGGGAGAGTACTTAAGTAGTTTAAACCTTACCTTATAGAGGTATAGGAGTATAGCATAATAACCACTAACTAGAAGGTACGGTATCTATTCTTAAGTTAAAGCGGGTTTATAAAATAATTAACGTAAATATTTAAAGACCTAGAGGCAACCACTACGGTAAAAAAAAAGCTTTAAAACCTAGTATAACGAACTTTAGTAATTAAATATATAATATAGTTTTAAATATTAGTAATATAGGTTAAATAGAATAATAAGGCGCTTATAGCACAGTATAAGTAAGGACTTAAGGTAAAAGTCTAGGACGTAATTATTTTAATAGAAGATGTGGATACTCTTAGGGACTTAATTAATTAAGCAATTAAGATTAATAATAGGATCTACTAAAGAGAATAGACTAAGAAGGGTTAGGATAAAGTTCTATAGTTATATAAGGCGTAGAGTACGCAATAATAAAGTTAAAGTTAGAAACTATAGTATAGCGTAGAGCTAATAGACCTAAGTAGTACTAAAGAAAATAGAAAATAGAATAAATAACTATAGAAACCTAAAGAATAAGAATTAAGTAATTAAAGGTCTAAGGAGCAAAGGCCGAACTAGGGATCTTAGTAGTAGAAGACGTTTAGGCGGACTCTATAGTAAGAAAAATAGTTTAAAGAAGGAGCTTATATAAATTATAGAAAATAAGGTTATTACGTTAAAGACTATAGAAGTAGTTAAAGTTACTATATAGTAAAAGGAATAAAACTAGTAGATAATATATACGTATAGAGGGATAATAATATACTATAAGGAACAA
>Ga0307515_10020285_pt1 | contig 11869 bp, 6 predicted proteins | sample 17_EM_MG_FD_194513 | JGI IMG/M metagenome (GOLD analysis project Ga0307515, IMG submission 194513) | Populus trichocarpa ectomycorrhiza microbial communities from riparian zone in the Pacific Northwest, United States - 17_EM | ecosystem: Host-associated > Plants > Roots > Unclassified | place...
CCTGGACCTGGCTCGGTACGGCGTCGGCCGCGGCCCTGATGACCGCCGCTCCCGCCTTGGCGGCTCCGGCCCCCAGGCCCGTCCTGGCCATTCCGGCGGGCGACCTGGCTTCGGCCCTACCGGCCTTCTCACGCGCCACCGGCATGCAGGTCCTGGCCGATCCCGCCCTGCTGGCGGGCAAGCGCACCGGCGGCGTCAGCGGCGAACTGAACGTCGAAACCGGCCTGACCCAACTGCTGCGGGGAACGGGCCTGACCTTCGTGCGCAGCGGCGGCGCGGCCATTCTCCGACCCGCTGTCCAGAAGATCTCGACAGCGGCGGCGCCCCGCGCCGAGCTTGCCGCGCCGGCCGCCGAAGCCCCCCAGGAGGCGGCGAGCACCGTCGAGGAGATCGTCGTGACCGGCGGCTTCGCCAACTCGCTGGCCCGGGCGCTGTCGGAGAAGCGCAAGGCGACCAATGTGGTGGACGGCATCTCGGCCGAGGACATCGGCAAGTTCCCATCCAACAACATCGCCGAGGCCCTACAACGCGTGCCGGGCGTGGCCATCACCCGCGACCGGGGGGAGGGCCTGTTCGTCCGGGTGCGTGGCCTGGGTCCCAACTTCCAGATCGTCACCCTGAACGGCCGCAGTGCGGCGGTGAACGAGAACATGCGCGACAGCGGCCAGAGCGGCCGTCAGTTCCGCTTCGACACCCTGCCGTCCGAGCTGGTCGCCGGCGTCCAGGTGGGCAAGACGCCGCTGGCCTCGCTGGACGAAGGCGCGATCGGCGGCGTGGTCGACATCAAGACCTTCCGTCCCCTGGACCTGGGCCGCAGCACCCTGGCCATGTCGGCCACAGCCAGCATGCCGGAACTCGCCGACAAGACCGACCCGCGCGTCTCGGCCCTGGCCAGCTGGACGAACCAGGCCGCCACTTTCGGCGTGCTGGCCGCGGTGGTCTATGACCAGCGCACCCTGCGCCAGGACCGCATCACCGGCGTGGGCTGGAGCTATTCGGATCCAGCCACCACTCTGGGCAAGAGCCTGATCGCGCAGGGGATCAACCTCTATCCCACCGCCATTCGCCCGACCCTCGAGCGCGAGGATCGCGAGCGCAAGGGCGTGGTGCTGTCGGCCCAATATCATCCGACCGAAGAGACGGAAGTGACCTTCGACGCCAGCTACACCAAGCTGGACGACCACTATGACGAGTTGACCTATTCGGTGGATCAGAGCGTCGCGACGCTGGTTCCCGGCTCGGCGGTGATCAAGGACAACACCCTGGTCGGCGGCACGGTGACCTCGACCACCCAGATCGGCCGCGAGGTCAGCGATCTGGCGCATGACAACCTGATGGTCGCCGGCAAGATCCGCCAGAAGCTGGACGACTGGACCCTGACCGCCGACCTGGCCTATGCGCGGGCCTATTCGGAGACGTCCAATCCGATCACCCGCACCCGCCTGCTGGGCGCGATCGGCCAGACGACCTTCGCGATGACCAAGGCCGACGATGACGCCGTGCCCAGCGTCAAGCTGCTGACGGCCGATCTGAGCAATCCCTCACTGCTGCCGTTCCGCCGCATCGAATGGCGCATCAACGACTCCACCGACGACGAAACCGCCATCCAGTTCGACGCCGAGCGTCCGCTGTCGTGGGGACCCCTGACCCGGGTGCAGTTCGGGGTGAAGTATCGCGAGCGTTCGCGCGACTACAATCGGGCCGACATCAACTACACCACCAACCTGGCCAACAAGACCTTCGGCGCGGAGTATTTCGACGCCTTCCCGGTCAGCGACTTCCTGGGCGATGTCGATGGGACCTTGCCCACGACCTGGGCCATGCCCGACCCGGCGGCCTTTTGGGCCCTGGCCGACAAGACCCAGAAGGGCACGGCGCGCGCCGATCAGCGCAACTCCTACCATGTGTCCGAAGACATCGTCGCCGCCTACGCCCTGACCGACATCGACACCAAGCTGCTGGGCCTGACCCTGCGCGGCGAGGTCGGCGTGCGCGCTGCTCAAACCAAGCAGGTCTCGGCCGGCCATGCCGACAACGGTTCGGCGGCGATCCCGGTGCACTATGAGAAGACCTATAGCGACGTCCTGCCGACCGCCAACTTCGTGCTGGAGCTGTCGGACACCCTCCAGGCCCACGTCGCGGCGGCCAAGGTGATCACCCGGCCGTCCCTGGCCGACCTCGCGCCGCGCCTGACCCTGAACTCGTCCGGCACGGTGCTGACCGCCGTCGGCGGCAATCCCAACCTGCAGCCCTTCGAGGCGTGGCAGTACGACGCCACGTTGGAATGGTACTTCGCCCCGGGCAGCGCCCTGATCGCCGGCGCCTTCTACAAGGACATCACCACCTTCGTTTACAGCCAGAAGACCAATATCGTGGTCGACGGCCAGACCTATCAGCTGACCTCGCCGACCAATGGCGGCCAGGCGACGATCAAGGGCGTGGAACTGGCCTACCAGCACTTGTTCAAGTCGCTGCCGGCCCCGTTCGATGGTTTGGGGTTCCTGGCCAACTATACCTACACCGACACCGAGGCGACCTACTCGCCGACCCTCAAGGACGTGATGGTCAACGTCGCCAAGAACAGCTTCAACGTCACCGGTTTCTACGAGAAGGACCGCTTCGCGGCCCGCGCCAGCTACAGCTGGGTCGATGATGTTCTGCAGGACGTGGGCGGCGTGGGCCTGTCGGCGCTCAACGACAGCGCCTTCGGCTCGCTGGACGCCAGCGTCAGCTACAAGATCACCCCGCGGATCACTGCGGCGATCGAAGCCCAAAACCTGACCGACGCGGCTCAGTGGCAGTTCGTGAAAGGCGGCTGGTTCGGCGGCTACACCAAGTACGGCCGCACGATGAGCGTCGGTCTGCGCGCCAAGTTCTAGGCCTTTCCCGGCGATCCCCTAAACTGGCCCGCTCGGTTCGCCGGGCGGGTCGCTTTTTCGAGAGCGCCTTGCACCTGGTCGCAATAGCGGCGTCGTAATTCAAGACTAGGACCTTCGTATGCTCCCTTTGCGAATCCGTCCGGGTCCTGTCTCCCGCGCCGCCCTGGCCGCCGTCCTGTGCCTGACGACGGTCGCGCCGGCGCCCGCCTCGGCCCACCCCGGACATGCCGTCCAGCCCGTCGCCCCCGCGCACCGCGCCGCGCGGCCCGCCAAGCCTGCCGAGCGACGCTGGCTGGCGGGCGACCACCATGTGCACAGTTGGTTCAGCGTTTCGGTCAAGCCGTCAGCGGACCCGTCCCAGCCGCCGGTGCTGGTCAAGGCCGGGGACGCCAGCAATCCGATCACCACCAACGCCCGCATGGCCGCCAAGCACGGACTGTCCTGGATGGTCGCCACCGATCACGGCGGCCCCAACCACTCCAAGCTGAACCGCGATGAAGCCTATCCCGAGCTGGTCCGCTCGCGGCGCGAGACCCCCGGCGTGCTGCAGTTCTGGGGCATGGAGCTGGACACGCCGGCGGCCGAGCATTCCAGCGTCATCCTGCCTCGCTCCGCCTCCGAGCGCGACGCGCTGTTCGGAATCGAGCGCCAGTATAATCGGCGCGAGCCCTGGCCGGCCGATCCCGCGCGCGACCAGGAGGCCTTCATGCTGGCCGCCCTGCGCCACATGACGGCGCTGCCCCAGCCGCCGGTGGTCATCGCCAACCATCCCTCGCGCAGCGCGACCGAGGTGGGTCGCTACGGCCTGGTTTCGCCTGCGGAACTTCGCGCCTGGAACGACACCGCGCCCGACGTCGCAGTCGGTATGGAAGGCGCGCCGGGACATCAGGCTTCCACGCTGAAGCGGGATGGGACGCTTGATCCGAAGGGCGATCGAGGCGGCTATTCGCGGTCTCCGACGATGGGCGGCTTCGACCAGATGACCGCGCGGCTGGGCGGGTTCTGGGACTCCATGCTGGGCGAGGGCCGGCGCTGGTGGATCACCTCGACCTCGGACTCGCACCGTCACTACACCGACGGCGGCAGTGACTTCTGGCCCGGCGAATATTCCAAGACCTATGTGAAGGCCGCGCCCACCTATGACGACGTGCTGGACGGCCTGCGCAACGGCCGGGTGTTCGTGACGCTGGGCGATCTGGTCTCGGAGGTCGATGTCACGGCCATGACCGTCGATGGCGCGCGCAAGGCCGGGACCGGCGGTCAGCTGGAGGTTCCTGCGGGCGGCGACGTGGCCGTCGTCATCCGCGTGCGCGATCCAGCGGGCAAGAACTTCGGCGGGTTCTCGCCTGAGGTCGCGCGCATCGATTTGATCCAGGGCGACGTCGTGGGCCCGGCGGCCGACCGAACCCTCGACGCCAATCCCACCACCCGCGTCGTCCGCAGCTTCTCGCCCGCGTCCTGGGCGCGTGAGGGCGAGGTGCTGTCGATGGTTTATGTGCTCAAGGACGTGCGCGACGCCAGCTATGTCCGTGTGCGCGGCACGAGCGGTTTGGAGGTTGAGCCGCAGCCCGATCCGCTGGGCGAAGATCCGTGGTCGGATCTGTGGTTCTACGCCAATCCGATCTTCATCTCGGTGAAGTGAAGGTCTGCCGAGGCCGTCACCGCGGCTTTTCTGACCTGCTCGGCTCAGGAGTTCATGCTGGTCGGCTGCCAGGCTGAATGTCGTGCTTCCGGAGCGGCGCGCAAGTCCGCTCCTGGCGTGCGGCCGACCAGGCCCAGCCTACACGGGTTCGGTTTTGGGCCGCCGACGCGCAAGGAAGAAGCGCGCCATCGCCCGAGATGCGTCCGGCCCCGCCGGATCGGTGTAGGACGCGAAGGCTCGGCCACCGGACCAGCCGTGGCCGCCGCCATGCACCCTCCAGTCCTCCAGGCGCACGTCCGCGGATCCGTGGCGATAGATCGAGCGGGTAAAGCTGCGTCCCCCCGGCGACCGACCCTGCTCCGCCCGGCTGAGAAGGGGAACCGCGCTGGAGCGCTGGAGATGCAGCAGGAAGCCGCCCGCGTTGCTGGGATGCACGACATTGTCCTGATCGCCATGGAAGACGATGGTCGGGGGCGGACGAGGCGTCTTGCCACCGCCGCCCGCCCTGACGCCGTTGCGCATCGCCGCTATCGCTCCGTGCAGAGTGCCGATGTCGCCCTTGGCCAGCCCGGAATGGACTCCTACCGCGACGTAGAGATCGGGATAGGCGGCCCCGATGATCGCCGCGGCGGCGCCGCCGGCGGAGAGGCCGGCGATATAGACGCGGTCGGGATTGGCCTTGCAGAGGGCGATGATGTGGCGCGTCAGGGCGGCGATCGCGGCGGGCTCGCCGGCCCCGCGTTTCTGATCGCCGGGCCGATGCCAGTTCCAGCAGCGCCCGAGGTTGGCCGAGGTCGATTGCTGCGGATAGAGCACCAGGAAGCCCAGCTCGTCGGCGACGGCGTTCATGCCGCTGCCCGCAGCGAAATCGCCGGCCGACTGGGTGCAGCCGTGAAGCATCACCACCAGTGGCAAGCGCCGACGGGTGGAACCCACGGGCGTGTAGAGCTTGTAGTCCAGGGCGCCCCGCGGGCCGCTGAACCGCCCATCGACGAAGCTGCCCGCTGACGGTCGACGCACCTTCGCGGCCGTGGCCGGCGGCCGCTTGGCGACCTTGGGCTTCGGTTTGGCGCGCTTGGGCTTGGGCTTGGGCTTGGGCGCGGACGCGAGCGCCAGGCGCTGGAGGGCGACGGCGGTCGCGAGCGGTCCTTTTCGGGCGGCCGCGGACAATTTCATCAAGGCACGAAAAGGGCGTTTCACGCCTGCGCTCCGCGGCGACCACGCGCGCCTGCAGACCTAACGTCTCGGCGGGCGCCTCGATCCCGCAGTGCAGCATGGTGGTGCGGTGATGCTTCCTGGATTGCAGAGGGCGAGCGCTGGGGGCTGGACGCTCACGTGTCGTGCTTTGTGGCGATCGCCTCCGATTCCTCACCAACACGGGTTCTTGGCGCCTGCTCCCAGGCAGTCAGCGGCACAAAGTAAGAAAATGCTGACTTCGCGCGTGACTGTCACATCGATTTGCTAGCTGACTTGGCCATGACGTTGGCGACCCATGAGCGAGCTCTTTGGCTGGCGCGGCACGTATTGCCGCATGAACCCGCCCTGCGCGCCTGGCTGTATCGACGCCCGCTGGCGGGACTTGAGATCGACGACATCGTTCAAGAGACCTATGCCATCCTGGCGGGACTAGAGCGCGTGGATCACGTGCACACGCCGCGCACCTACATGTTCGAAGTGGCCAAGTCGGTGATCCTGCAGGCATTGCGACGCGGTCGGATCGTGGCCTTCGAGGCGCTGGCCGAGGCCGAGGGCCTGGAGCCACCCAGCGCCGATCCTTCCCCCGAGACCATCGCCGCCGATCGTCAGGAACTGGGCCGGCTGGCCGCCCTGATCGCCGGTCTCCCCGCCAAGTGCCGCGAGGCCTTCACCCTGCGCAAGGTGCATGGACTGTCTCAGCGCGAGGTCGCTCGGCGCATGGGCGTCTCTGAGAACACCGTCGAAAAGCACGTCGGCAAGGGCATCGGCGTTTTGATGGATGCGATGGGGCGTGGCGGAAACGGCCGCTTCAAGGCATCTAGAGATCGTGAAGACAGAGATCAGACCAAACTTGGCAACGACCCGAGACAGCGCCGCCACCATTGACGCCGCCGCCGCCGCCTGGGCGGCGCGCGCCGATCGCGGTCCCTTGTCCGCGGACGATCAGAACGCCTTGGAAACCTGGGCCGCAGCCGATCCGCGCCGGGCGGGCGCCTATGCCCGGGCGCTGGCGGTGAGCGCGCATGCCGATCGCGCCCAGGCCTTGGGCGAGGATTTCGCGCCGGCGCTCCATCCCGTGGCGGTGGCGGCAGGGCGGCGTAGGCTCCTGGCCTCGGGCGGAGCCCTAGCCGCCGCCACGGTCGTCGGCGTGGCGGGATACGAGGCGCTGAGCTTCAAGGACAGGGTCATCACTCGCAAGGGGGACATCCACCGGGCGCCGCTGGACGACGGCTCGGCGGTCACTCTCAATACGGATACGGTCATCAAGGCGTCGTTCAACCGCCAGATCCGCCGGGTCGACCTTGTGCGCGGCGAGGCCTTGTTCGATGTCGCCAAAGACGCCGCCCGGCCCTTCGTCGTGGTCGCTGGCAAGGTGCGGGTGCGTGCGGTCGGCACCAGTTTCACCGTCCGCGCCCATGACGACGGCGAGGTCGACGTCCTCGTGCGCGAGGGTGTGGTCGAGGTCTGGCGAGGGCAGGGCGGCGCCCCGCTGCGCCTGGTCGCCCAGACCGCGACGAAGGTCGACGCGGCCGGGCCGCTGCGGGTCATTCGCGTCGCCGCCTCGGCGGTCGACAGCGCCACAGCCTGGCGGCAAGGCCAGATCGACCTGGACGGTCTGACCTTGGGCCAGGCCGCCGCCGAGTTCGCGCGCTATTCGGATCGCCGCATCGTGGTCGATGATCCCGTCGTGGCGCGCCTGAAGATGACCGGTCTGTTCTCGGCCAGCGACCCCGACGGCTTCGCGCGCGCCGCCGCGCTCAGCCTGGGCCTAGTCGCCACGTCCCAGGCCGACGGCGTGCGCCTGGAGCGCGCCGCCAACTCCTGAAGTTTTTTCGGCGACGGCATGGCGGAAGCCGCGCGCCCCGGCATCCAAGCCGATGAGACCCGGCGCGAGGCCGGAGCAGTCGGGGGCGACCATGTCGATGACACGCAAACTGAAACTGACCTGCGGCGCCGCGGCGCTGTCGCTGATCTTCGTCCTGCCGGCGGCGGCGCAGCAGCGAACCTTCGACGTGCCCGCCCAGGGCGCGGCCTCGGCGATTTCGGCGTTCGCGCGCCAGGCTGGCCTGCAGGTTGTGGCGCCGGCAGACGGCCTGCAGGGCGTCCGCACCCAGGCGCTGAAGGGTGTGCTGGACGCTCGGGCGGCGCTGCGCCGGCTGATCGACGGCACGGGTCTGGAGATCGTTTCCGACACCGGCGGGGTCATCGTCTTGCGCCGCGCGCCGGCCCCGACGACCACGTCGGGAGACCCCGAGCCGGAACCCGCCGCGCTCGACACCATCGTCGTCACCGCCCAGAAGCGCGAAGAGTCGGCCCAGAACGTGCCGATCTCGCTGACGGCCTTCTCCGGCCGGGCGATCGAGACCTATCGCCTGGAGAGCCTTCGCGACATCTCACGGTTGACGCCCGGCCTGCTGGTCTCGTCCTTCAGCCAGAGCAGCCCGACCATCGCCATTCGCGGGGCGACCAACACCTTCACCCAGATCGGCGCCAACAAGCCAGTCGCCGTGGTGGTCGACGACCTGTTCATTCCGCGCAACAGCGCCGCGACCTTCGAGCTGTACGGCCTCAACTCCGTGCAGGTGTTGAAGGGACCGCAAGGCACGTTGTTTGGTCGCAATGTCACCGGCGGAGCCATCGTGCTCGACACTGGCAAGCCGGCTTTCCACGACCAGACCGCCTCGGTCCGCGCGGGTGGCGGCGACTACCACTTGCGGCAGGTCGACGGCCTTGTGGATCTGCCGGTCGGCGACCGACTGGCCTTTCGCCTGGCCGGGTCACTCAAAGCTCATGACGGCTACGGCAAGGATCGCCTGACAGGCCGCGAGCAGGACGACCTCGACAGCCAGAGCCTGCGCGGCCAGGCCCGCATCCAGGCCGGCGACGCGGTCGAGGTGCTGCTGGGCGCCGACTACAGCGACGATCACAATGGCGGCCGGACCCTGTCGTCGAAGGGCGGGGGATCGGACAGCGATCGGCGCACCTCCGAACTCGGCTATGTCCAGGGCTTCGCTCGCAACCAGTTCGGCGCCTCGGCCCGGATCTATTGGAACGCGCCGGTCGGGCAAGTCACCGCGATCACTGGCTATCGCAAGTCTCAGTCGGGCGAGGACTATTCCGGCGTCGGGGCCAGCTATGTCTTCCTGACCGGGACCAACAGCCAGCAGGTCAATCGCGACGTCGACGACGTCAGCCTGCTGTCGCAGGAGCTGCGCTACGCCAGTCCCAAATGGTCACGCGGCGATTTCGTGGCCGGCGTCTATCTGGCCGACGAGGACGCCAAGCGCCAGCTGACCACGCGCAGCCTGACCGCCGTCACGGGGGTTGTCAGCGCCAATGTCCTGACCGACCAGGCGGTGAAGACCAAGAGCTACGCCGCCTTTCTGGATGGGGTGATCCATCTGCCGGCCGCTTTCGACCTGACCCTGGGCGCGCGCTATACCCACGACGAGAAGACCGCCTCGCTGATCCGCACCGACTTCATCCGCTCGGTCAACAGCTTCACCGCCCGCGACCTGAAGGCCGACTGGGGCGAGGTCACGCCGCGCGCCGTCCTGACCTGGAAGCCACGCGAGGACCTGTCGGTCTATGGCAGCGTAACACGGGGCTATACGGCCGGGGGCTTCAACACCGATGCCGCCACGCTGGTCGCCCTGACCAAGCCTTTCGATCCGGAAACCGTGACCAACTACGAGCTGGGCGTGAAGTCGCAGTGGCTGGGTGATCGCCTGCGGATCAACGGCTCTGTCTTCCATATGGACTACAAGGACAAGCAGGAGCTGTTCTTCAACAACCTGACCCGCATCCTGACCATCACCAACGCCGGCCAGGCGACGGTGGAGGGCGCCGAGCTCGAGGTCAGCTATCGGCCGACGCCCTGGCTGAACCTGATGGCGAACTACGGCTATCTCGACACCGTCTACGACGACTTCGTGATCCCGGGCGGGGCGGTCAATACCGGCAATCCCTTGGGTTCATCGCCGCGCAACAAGGGCGCCCTGGCCGCCGACCTGCGCGCGCCGTTGACTGGATCCGGCTATCTGATTGGCTCGGTCAGCTGGGCCTATACGGACGGCTACTTTACCGGCGCGACCAAAGACCCGAACCTGCATGTCGAGTCCTACGCCTTGACCAACCTTTCGCTGGGCTACGAGAGCCGCGACGGCGCGTGGCGGATCACGGCCTGGGCCAAGAACCTTGGCGATGTCGATTATCTACTGACCCCATCGACCCAGGGCGTCTTGGGGGAATATCTGGGCGAGCCCAAGACCTGGGGTCTGATGCTGTCGGCGCGGTTCTAGCCATGGTGAGCGGCCTGGACCGGCGCGGCGTGCTGCGGGGCGGCGCCGCCATCGGCCTCATAGCGTGCGCCGCGCGTGCGGCCGACGACGGCATCGACGTCGTCGGTCAGCCGCTGCGACCCTGGCGCCCAGGCGGCCTCGACATCCACCATATCGCCACCGGCCGAGGCGACTCCACTTTGATCATAGGCCCCGACGGCACCAGCCAGATGATCGACGCCGGCGCCTCGGCCACGCTACCGCCGGCCGCATTGGATATCCGGCCCGGTCCGGAACGCCGGGCCGGGGAGTGGATCGGCCGCTACGCTCGTCGGCATCTGAAAGCCGCTGGCGATCCTCGCCTCGACAGCCTGCTGGTCAGCCACCTGCATCCGGATCACCTGGGCGACGTCACAGACGCCTCGCCCATGGCGCCCGGCGGCGGCTATCGGCTGACGGGCGTCAGCGACGTGGCGGCGCTTCTGCCGATCGGCCTCATCGTTGATCGCGGCTATCCCGACTATACCTATCCTCGCCCCTGGACCACGCCGTTCGCCCAGAACTACGAAGCGTTCATTCGGGCGTACCTGGCGCGCGGCGGCAAGGTCGAGCGGTTTCGCGTGGGGGCCACGGACCAGTTTTCCTTGCGTCGCCGACCCGCGGACTTCCCAAACTTCGTCGTGCGCAATCTGGCGGCTAATGGCGAGGTGTGGAGCGGGGAGGCGACGCGCCGCCTGTTCCCGCCGCTCGACACGCTAGCGAAAGAGGATGTTCCCGACGAGAACGCCTGTTCGACCGCCATTCACCTGCGCTACGGCGCCTTCGATTATTTCGCGGCCGGCGATCTGACCAGCAACAGCTTCGACGGCGCGCTGCCTTGGCGCGACGTGGAGACCCCCGCCGCCCGCGTGGCCGGTCCTGTCGAGGTCGCCGTCGCGCCGCATCATGGCATGTTCGATGCGACCGGGGCTGACGCCGTGCGGGCGCTGCGTCCTCGCACCTGGGTGATCCTCGGTTGGCACGCGGCCCATCCCAGCATCACGACATTGGAGCGGATGTTCAGCCAGAGGCTCTATCCAGGTCCGCGCGAGGTATTCGCCACGGGCCTGTCCCCGGCCAACGAACTGGCCAACAAACGCCTGACTGACCAGATGAGCAGCCGGTCAGGCCACGTGGTAGTGCGGGTCGCGCCAGGAGGGGGCGGCTATCGCATGGTGATTACCGACAACCGCGATGAAGGTGATCGAGTGGTCGCAATGTTCGGTCCATTTCTATCGGCTCCATAGCAGACGTCGACCACCTTCCTGATGTCTGCGATCAATAAGGCCGGCCAGTCTCGATGCCCATCGTCTGACGGGCGACCTTGGCGGCCTCGACCATGTTGACGAGCGCGGCGCGTGTTTCCGGCCACTTGCGGGTCTTCAAGCCACAGTCGGGATTGACCCACAGCTGGCTGGCCGACAGGCGAAGCCGGGCCGCGGCCAGAAGTTGGCTCATTTGCTCGACCGTCGGCACGCGCGGTGAGTGGATGTCGTAGACGCCCGGACCGATCTCGGCCGGATAGGCATAGCCGGCGAAGGCGTCCAGCAACTCCATCTTCGATCGGGCGGTCTCGATCGAGATGACGTCGGCGTCCATCGCGCCGATCGCGGCGACGATGTCGTTAAACTCCGAATAGCACATGTGGGTGTGAATCTGGGTGTGGTCGGCGACGCCCGAGGCGGTCAACCGAAAGCACTCGATCGCCCAGGACAGATAGGTCTCCCAGTCGGCGCGGCGTAGCGGCAGGCCTTCGCGCAGGGCCGCCTCGTCGATCTGGATCACCTTGGCGCCGGCGGCTTCCAGGTCGGCGACCTCGTCGCGGATCGCCA
>Ga0307515_10020286_pt1 | contig 11869 bp, 10 predicted proteins | sample 17_EM_MG_FD_194513 | JGI IMG/M metagenome (GOLD analysis project Ga0307515, IMG submission 194513) | Populus trichocarpa ectomycorrhiza microbial communities from riparian zone in the Pacific Northwest, United States - 17_EM | ecosystem: Host-associated > Plants > Roots > Unclassified | place...
AGCACAGATCCTGCCGCTGTGCACCGAACTGAAGATCGGCTTCGTGCCGTACAGCCCGCTCGGCCGCGGTTTCCTGACTGGCGCGCTGCGCAACCTCGACCAGCTCGCAGCCGACGACTGGCGCCGCACCAACCCGCGCTTCCAGGGCGAGAACCTGCAGCACAACCTGGCGCTGGTGGATGCGGTCACCGCACTGGCCTCCGCGCGCGGCTGCACCCCGGCGCAACTGGCGCTGGCCTGGCTGCTGAGCCGCGGGCCGCAGATCGTGCCGATTCCCGGCACGCGCAGCGTGAGCCGGCTCGATGAGAACGCGGGCGCGGCGCTGATCGTGTTGACGCCGCAAGAGAGCGCGCGCATCGACGCGGTGCTGGCGCAGCAGCCGGTGGCGGGCGCGCGTTATCCCGAAGTGGGCATGGCCTCGCTGAACGGCTGAATGTCAGCGCCCCAGCGCCGCCGCCCCGGCGTGCCGCGCAGGTGCGCCAGCAGCAGCGCGCCGAGTTCGCGCACGTCGTCCTCGCAGCCGTGGATGAAGCTCGACTGGCGGCGGCGCATGAACGGCAGGCCCAGCATGCAGACGCCGGGCGCGACCAGGCCGCGGTCGTGGCGCAGGCTGCCGTCGGCGTGGAACACCGGCAGTTGCAGCCAGTCGAGATCGGGGCTGAAACCGGTGGCCCAGATCACCGTGCCGAACGCGCCGGCCGTGCCGAACGCTTGCATCAGCTTCGGTGGCGCGGCCGGCAACGTCGGCGCGAAGCGTTCGACCGGGCCGAGCGCCGCATCGAGCCCACGGCGCGCGGCGAAGCTGTCCAGACCGTCGAGCAGGCGATTCATCTTCAGATCGGCCAGCGCACAGACGTTGCGCAGGCTGCCCGAGAACTGGGCCTGCCCATCGCGCACGCCCACCAGCCGGCCGACGACTTCCACGCCCTCGGCGCGCAACGTCTGCAGGTCCAGCGTCGCGCGCTCGGGTGTGCCGGCGAGTTGCGGTGAGGGCAGGCGGCGCGCGCGCGCCGGGTCTTCCTCGTCCTCGATGCGCTGGGCCAGCAGGCCGGCTTCGTGCATCCACCAGTGGATGTCGCGGCCGCGATAGAGGCGCGGCAGGCGCACGTGTTCGCCGGCGGCCAGCGTCACGGGGCGGCCGCTGCGCCGGATCTCCTGCGCCAGCTGCAGCCCGGTGGCTGACGCACCGACGACGAGCACGCGGCCTTCTTCCAGTTGAGCGGGACTTCGGTACTGCGCCGCATGGAGCTGCGCCACGCCGGGCGGCAGCTGCGCTGCCAGCCGCGGTACCCGTGGCTTCCCGTACGCGCCGCTGGCGATCACCAGCAGCCGCGTGCGCCACGTGCCGCGGCTGGTGTCGACGCGGTAAGCCGCGCCGTCCGGCTGCACCGCGGTCACGGCGGTGTGCGTGCGCACCGGCGCCGCCAGCTGCGCCGCGTAGCTGCTGATGAAGGCCGCGGTCTCGGCGGCGCTCATGAAGCCGTGGGGGTCGTCGCCGCGGTAGTGCCAGCCCGGCAGCCGCGTCATCCAGTTCGGCGTCAAGAGGCGCATCGAGTCCCAGCGCTCGGCACGCCAGCGCTGCGCCACCGCGCCGCGTTCCAGCACCACGTGGTCGACGCCGTGGCGCGCCAGCTCGGCGCTCATCGCCAGACCGTTGTGGCCGGCGCCCACGATCACGGCATTGATGACACGCGGGTCGGTCATCAGACCTTCTTCGCGCTGACGCTGACGTCGGTGGGGTTGGCGAGGATGTCGAACACCGCCGAGCGCTTCTGCGACTGCGCCACCAGCGCGTCGATCTGCGCCTGCGTGGCGTCGGCGTCGATCTCGTAGTGCACGCGGATGCCTTCGAAGCCGTTGCGCACGCCGGCAGCGTCGATGCCGAGGATGCCGCGCAGGTCCATGTCGGCTTCGAGCGTGGCCTTCACCGAGCGCAGCGCGATCTGGCGGTTCTGCGCCACCGCGGCGATGCCGGCGGTCAGGCAGCCGGCCAGGCCCACCAGCACCATCTCCACCGGCGTGGCGCCGTTGTCGGCGGCGGCGAAGACCTCCGGGTGGTCGGTGTCGTAGCGGTAGGGCTGGCGGTGCTTCTGCTCGGCACCCAGGCCGTGGAAGGACTCGATGGTGGAGCGGCTGTGCGTGCCGCGCTGCCATTCGCTGGTGGCGCGCCACTGGAAACGCGCGGCGGCGGGTTGCGCGGTCAGCGCCTCGCGGGCGCCGAGCAGCGCCTGGACATTGACGCCGTTGTCGATCGTGGGGGTCATGGGGGCTCCTCAAGTTGGTGACGGGAGCCGCACTGTGCGGACGGGGGCGTTTCACGAACGTTGCACGGTGCAACGGTCGTGGAACGCTGCCCCGGGCACAGTGCGCCGCCACCGAGCCACTCAACCCCACCGGACCCATCGATGCGCTACGAGAACATCCTGCAGACCGTCGGCCACACGCCGATCGTCCGCCTCAACAAGCTGGCCCCGGCCGGCGTCAACGTCCACGTCAAGGTGGAGTCGTTCAATCCGCTGGGCTCGGTGAAGGACCGCCTGGCGCTGGCGGTGATCGAAGACGCCGAACGGCGCGGCGTGCTGCGCCCCGGCCAGACCGTGATCGAGGCCACCAGCGGCAACACCGGCATCGGCCTGGCGATGGTGTGCGCGCAGAAGGGTTATCCGCTGGTGTTGACGATGGCCGAGAGCTTCAGCGTCGAACGGCGCCGGCTGCTGCGCTTCCTGGGCGCGCGCGTGGTGCTGACGCCGGCCGCCGAGAAGGGCACCGGCATGCTGAACAAGGCCATCGAGCTGGCGCAGGCGCACGGCTGGTTCCTGTGCCGCCAGTTCGACAACGAGGCCAATGCACAGGTCCACACCGACACCACCGCGCGCGAGATCCTGGACGACTTCGCCGGCGAACGCGTCCACGCCTTCGTCTCCGGTTTCGGCACCGGCGGCACGCTGCTGGGCGTGGCGCGCGCGCTGAAGGCGCACGACGCGGGCATCCGCGTGATCGCCGCCGAACCCGACAACGCGCCGGTGCTGGCCAGCGGCATCGCGCAGGCGCGCCATGCCGACGGCATGCCAAGCGCCAGCCACCCGCAGTTCCGCCCGCACCTGATGCAGGGCTGGGCACCGGACTTCATCTCGCGCCTGACGGAGACGGCGATCAACGAACGGCTGGTGGACGAGATCGTGCCGGTCAACGGCAACGAGGCGCTGCGCCTGGCGCGCGCGCTGGCCACGCAGGAAGGCATCTTCGTCGGCACCTCCAGCGGTGCCACGCTGGCCGCGGCGCTGGAGGTCGCGCATCGCGCGCCGGAGGGCAGCCACATCGTCTGCATGCTGCCGGATACCGGCGAACGGTATCTGTCGACGCCGCTGTTCGACGGCATCGGCGTCGACATGAACGACGAGGAACTGGCGCTGTCGCGGTCGACGCCGGGCTACCGCTTCGACGTCGTTGCGCCGACGCCGGCCCCCGCGCCTGTAGCCCCAACCGCACCGGCGCCGCGGCACGAGCCCGCGCTCGACGCCGAGGCTGACGCGCTGGTGACGCAGCTGATCGGCGAGCACCCGGTGCTGATGTTCGCGCTGGAGTGGTGCGAGTTCTGCTGGGCCGTGCGCAAGCTGTTCGCGCGCTTGGGGCTGGCCTACAAGAGCGTGGACCTCGATTCGGTCGAGTACCAGCGCGACGACCTGGGCACCCGGTTGCGCCCGGTGCTGCGTGCGCGCACCGGCATGGCGACGATCCCGCAGATCTGGATCGGCGGCCAGTCCATCGGTGGCGCCACCGACCTGTTCGAGGCGATGCGCAACGGCCATCTGCAGCCGCTGCTGGCCGCGGCCGGCGTGGCCTACGACCGCAGCGCCGACGTCGACCCGCAGCAGTTCCTGCCGCGCTGGCTGCACCCGCGCCAGGCCGCCTGACACTGAAGGCCAAGACCATGTCCTTCATCGCAACCACCGCACCGGCCGACGCGCAGGGCCCCGTCGCCGAGATGTACCGCCGCCAGGAGGCTTCCTGGGGCTTCGTTCCCAACTACGTGCGTGTGTTCAGCCATCGGCCCGAGCTGATGGCGCGCTGGGGCGCGCTGCTGGCCGAGATCAAGCGGCCGATGGACAAACGGCGCTTCGAGCTGGCCACCTTCGCGGCGGCGCACGAGTTGCGGCACTCGGCCTGCGCGCTGGCGCACGGTCGCGTGCTGCGCGAGTTCTTCGCCGACCGCGAGATCCTGGCCATCGCCGAACAGCGCCCCGACCCCGCGCTGAGCGAGGCCGAGCAGGCGCTGCTGCGTTTCGCCCGCCAGGTGGCCAGCGACGCCGCGCAGGTGAGCGCGCAGGACGTGGCGGCGCTGCGCGACGCAGGTTACGGCGACGCCGAGATCTTCGACATCGCCGCCGCGGTGGCCGGGCGCGCCTTCTTCACCAAGCTGCTCGACGCGCTGGGCGTGCTGGCCGACGCGCCGCCGCCCGAGCTGACGCCGGCGCTGTGCGAGGCGCTCACCGTCGGCCGACCGGTCGACCGCGCGCCGCATGTCACGATGCCGGCCCTGACCCCCGTCGTTACCCCCGCCGGAGCCCCCGCCGATGCCTCCTGTTGATGCCGCCGAAACCGGACGCCTGCAGCCGCTGCTGGCGCGCATCGGCGCCGGCCTGGACGAGTTCCTGACCTTCGAGCACCCCGACGCGCTGCGCGGCGGCGGCGCGCGCTGGCGCGAAGCCCTGGACACGCCGCTGCCCGCCAGCGGTATCGGCGCCGACGCGGTGGCCGAAGAGCTGCTGCGCCACGTCATCCCGAACGGCTCGGCGGTGCCGCGGCCCGGCTTCAGCTCGTTCATCACCACCGGCGCGACGACGGTGGCGACGCTGGCGGCGACTGCGGCCGCCGTGGCCGCGCCGCAGCGCTACGGCCACAACGCGTTCAACCTGCTGGAGGAACTGTCGCTGCGCTGGCTGGCGCAGTTGTTCGGCCTGGGTGCGATGGAAGGCGTCTACAGCAGCGGTGGCTCGGTGGCCAACCTGCTCGCCTTGGGAGCGGCGCGCCAGCGCGCGTTCGAGCGCCTGGGCCGCGACCCGGCGGCCGAGGGCATCGACCGCGCGGTGGCCATCTACGCCAGCAGCGAAACCCACCACACGGTGCAGCGCGCGGCCGGCGTGCTGGGCGTCGGCCGCCGCGCGGTGCGCGTGCTGCCGTGCGACCGCGGCGGCCGGCTGCAGGTGGCCGCGCTGCGCGAAGCCATCGCCGCCGACCAGCGGGCCGGTGTGCTGCCGCTGGCGGTGGTGGCCAATGCCGGCACGACGAACACCGGCGCGATCGACCCGCTGGCGCGCATCGGCGAGGTGACGCGGGAGTACGGCCTGTGGCTGCACGTCGACGGCGCCTACGGCCTGCCCGGCATGCTGGACGAACGCGTCAGCGATCTCTACAAAGGCCTGGACGCCGCCGACTCGGTGAGCGTGGACCCGCACAAGTGGCTCGGCGCCGCGGTGGGCATCGGCGCCACCTTCGTGCGCGACCGTTCACTGCTGCAGCGCGCGTTCACGCAGGAGCCCGCGGACTACCTCGCATGCAGCCTGAACAGTGGCGACGCGGTGCAACATTCGATGGACGACATGGGCGTGCCGTACTTCGATTTCGGCGTCGAACTCAGCGCGCCCAGCCGTGGCGTTGTCGTCTGGGCGCTGCTGCGCGAGATCGGCGTCGAGGGCCTGCGCCAACGCGTGCGGCGCCACAACGACATGGCGCGCGAAGTGGCCCGCGCGGCGCTTTCGCACCGGCACCTGGAGCTGATGCTGGAGCCGACGCTGTCGATCTGCTGCTTCCGCTATGCGCGCCCGGGCATCGTCGATCTCGACAACTTCAACCAGCAGCTGCACCGCCGCCTGGTGCGCGAGAACCGCAACATGCCCAGCACCACGCGCGTCGACGGCCGGCTGGCGCTGCGCCCCTGTTTCGTCGGCGCCCGCGCCGGCATGGCGCAGGCTCACGAACTGGTGGCGGACGTGCTGCGCATCGGCGACGAGATGGTGCGTGAGCGTGGGCTGCACGCGGCGTTACCGGCGCCTGCGGGTACAGATGCCTGATCCGCCATGGCCGCCGGTTTGCGGGAGGCGGCCGGGCCAACTGGGGGGTTGTGAACGGCTGCCGTGCGGCCGTACATTGGCCGCGCGTTTCGCGGCCCGCATCAGCAGGCCGCAGCTCTGAACAGGAGATTGCCATGGCAGGTGGTGGTGTCGGGACCGGGCAGGACTATGGAGGCAACCTCTCCATGACACACGTGGTCGCTGTGCACGCACTGGCCTCAGCGCTGCAGCGCTTCGGGGTTTCGTTCGCCGGTGCCCAGGCCTTTGCGCAGGGCAACACGGTTGCGAGTGCAGCCGATCGCCGGGCGCTGGCGAGTCTGTTCGGCGACGCGCTGAGTCAATTGCGGTCGCGTTGACAGGCGCGCCGCGCGCCGCGGCCGCGCCGACCGGCGGCTACGACGCCGTTCCTTACCCGAGCGCCGTGGCGCCGGCTGCAGATCTGCGCCGGCTCCAGGCCATGGCATGGCTGCTGGGCATGCAGCCGGCAGCGCCGTCGAACGCACGTGTGCTCGAACTGGGCTGCGGCACCGGCGCCAACCTGCTGCCGCTGGCGCTGGAGTTCCCTGGCGCCACCATCGTGGCTTGTGACCTGGCCGCGAGGGCCATCGCCGATGCGCAGGACATGGCCGCAGCACTGGGCATCACCAACCTTGAGCTGCACCACACCGACCTGCACGGCATCGACGAGCGCTGGGGCACGTTCGACTACATCGTGTGCCACGACGTGTTTTCGTGGGTGGCGCCGGCGACGCGGTGCAGAATTCTGGAGATCCTGGCGCAGCATCTCGCGCCGCAGGGTGTGGCCTTCTTGTCGCACGACGCGTTGCCCGGCTGGCACCTGCACGACGTGGCGCGCGACATGATGCGCCACCACACGCAACGTGCCGAAGGAGCGCAGGAGACCGTGGCGCGCGCGCGCGCCATGCTTGCGATGGCGGCGCAGGTGCAGGACCAGGCGGACACGGCCTACGCCAGCCTGATCAGGGACGAGTACCGGCTGATGAGCTCGATCCCCGACGAGCAGCTGTACCACGTCATCACGTCCGATCATCACCGCGCCTACTCGTTCGACGAGTTCGTGCAGGAACTGCAGGGTGCGAACCTGCAGTGGCTGGGCGATGCCGGGCGGCCGTTCGCCGAACGCACCCTGCCGCAGGACATACAGGCCCTGTTGCGCCAGACGCCGCCGCTGCAGCGCGAGCTGTACATCGACTTCCTGAACAACTGCGCCTTCCGCCGCGCGCTGGTGTGCCGGGCCGACGTGCAACCGCGCCAGCGCCCCGAAGCGGGAGCCTTGCGCGGGCTGTGGATCGCTCTGTCGGGTGCGGCCAGGCTGGCGCCGGGAGGCGCCAGCGACTCCGACCAGGGCGGCGAGACCGAGGAGGCCGAGGACGCCGGCGGTGTATGCCTGCGCACGGGTCGCGGCACGCTTCGAACGCATGACGCGGCGATCGTCGAAGCCCTGTGGCGCCTGGACGGCCTGCGCCCGCAGGGCCTGCCTTTTCTGCAGCTCTTCGCGCACGACCATGCCGCCGCCTGCGAGTTCACGCTCGACGCGTTCAGCCTGGGCGCCGTCGAGTGCCTGCGCACGCCGTTCACGCTGACGAACGTCATCACCGAATACCCAGCCACCAGTACCTTGGCGAGGCTGCAGGCGCAGCGGGGTGGCCTGTTGAGCAATCAACGCGGCGAGCCGGTGCCGCTGACCGAACTGCAGCGGTTCGTGGTCCAGCGGCTCGATGGTCGCCACGACCATCGCGCGCTGGGCGCGGAAGTCGCCGGCTGGCTCGACGCGCACGCGACGCTGCTCGGGCTGATCGACCGGGCCAAGAGTCCAGCAGCGCTGACACAGGAGTGCCTTCGTCATGCCCGCGACCATGCCTTGCTGATCGCGTAGCCACGATCAGGGCAAGGCGCTGCTCTGGGCTTGAAGAGCAACCATCAGCGTCCGAGCCGGGCACTGGCGGCCAGGTGCTGCGCCAGCTGCCTCGTCGTGGCGGCGGCGCTCCCGTCGGCCCGCGTGATCACGCGGAAATGGCGTTCGGCCCAGGCGTCCGACAAGGGCACCAGGGCCAGCGCCGCGGCCACCGCGTGGCCTTCCACCGCCTCGCGCGGCAGGATGCAAGGCCCCAGGCCTGCGGCGACGATGCGCGCCGCCGCGTCCATCCCCGACACCTGGATGCGCCAGCCCGGCGAACGGCCGATGCGCGCGGCTTCGCGACGCAGCATCACGTCCATCATGCCGCCGGGTGCGACGCTGACGGTCAGCTCGTCCAGCGCGTCGGCGAAGGCGATGCGGCGCCGTTTGGCCCAGCGGTGATTGCTCGCCATCACCAGGCACAGGTGGTCGGTGCGGTAGCGCGTGGCGGCCAGGCCGGTGAGGTCGGTGGCGTCCCACAACACGCCCATGTCGGCCGCGCCTTCGCGCACCGCGCGCACGATCTCGGGGCTGGTGCGCTCGTCCAGGCTCACGCGCACGGCGGGATGCGCCGACAGAAAAAGACCGATGTCTTCGCCCAGGCGCTCGGCCAGCACCGAAGGCGCCGCGACGATGCGCACGCTGCCCTGCACGCCGGTGGCGAACTCGCTCAGTTCGGCGTGCATGCGCGCCATCACGTCCAGCACCTGCCGCGCCTGGCGCAGCAGCGCCTGGCCGGCTGCCGTGGGCTCGATGCCGCGGCGCCCGCGCACCAGCAGCGGCGCGCCGATCTGCGCTTCCACCGCGGCGATGCGCTTGCTGACGGCCGAAGCCACCAGCGCCTCGCGTGCCGCGGCGCGCGCGATGTTGCCTTCTTCGCAGACCGCGACGAAGAGGCGCAAGGTGACGGGGTCGAAGTCGGGTGCAGCCATGCTGGAATGGAACGCCGAGGGTTCCAAAATACCGTTCGATGATGCGGCGCGGCATGGCTACAGTGCCAGCGGATGAACACCCATACCACCACCGGCAGCGACGCCATCACGCTACGCGAAGTAGGCCTGCGCGACGGCCTGCAGAGCATCCAGCGCGTGCTGCCCACCGCGCACAAGCTGCGCTGGCTGCAGCAGGCGCATGCGGCCGGCCTGCGCGAGATCGAGGTCGGCTCGTTCGTGCCGGCGCGGCTGCTGCCGCAGCTGGCCGACACCGCCGAGCTCGTCGCTTTCGCCAAAACCTTGCCCGGCCTCGTCACCTCGGTGCTGGTGCCGAACCTGAAGGGCGCGTTGCGCGCCATCGAAAGCGGGGCCGACGCGATGCTGCTGCCGCTGTCGGCCAGCCACGCGCACAGCCTGGCGAACCTGCGCAAGACACCCGACGAGGTGGTTTCCGAGATCGCCGCGATCCGCGCCGCGCGCGATGCCGCGGGCTCGAACTGCCTGATCGAAGTCGGCTTCAGCACCGCGTTCGGCTGCACGATCCAGGGTGAAGTCAAACCTGCCGAGGTGCTGCGCCTGCTGCGCGCGGTGCTGGACGCCGGCGCCGAACGCGTGGGCCTGGCCGACACCGTCGGTTATGCCGACCCCGAGCAGGTACGCAGCCTGTTCGAAGCGGCGTTCGAGGTCGCCGGCGACAAGCTCGCGTGCGGCCACTTCCATGACACGCGCGGCCTGGGCATGGCCAACGTCTACGCCGCCTGGCAGACGGGCGTGCGGCGCTTCGACGCTTGCCTGGCCGGCATCGGCGGCTGCCCGCACGCGCCGGGCGCCAGCGGCAACGTCGCGACCGAGGACGTGGCGTATCTGTTCGCCAGCATGAAGAAGCCCACCGGGCTGGACATCCCCAAGCTGCTGGCGCTGCGCGCCGAGCTGGCGCAATGGCTCGAAGGCGAAACCCTGCACGGCACGCTGTGGCGCGCCGGTTTACCGAAGACGGTGGCCGCATGAACACGAATGCACCACTGCCCTTGCAAGGCCTGCGCGTGGTGGAGTTCACCCACATGGTGATGGGCCCGACCTGCGGCATGGTGCTGGCCGACATGGGCGCCGAGGTCATCAAGGTCGAGCCGATCGAAGGCGAAGGCACGCGCCGCCTGCTCGGCGCCGGTGCGGGCTTCTTTCCGATGTTCAACCGCAACAAGAAGAGCATCCGCATCGACCTGAAGCGGGCCGATGGTGCGGCCGTCGCCCGCCAGCTGGCCGCCAGCGCCGACGTGGTGGCCGAGAACTTCAAGCCGGGTGCGCTGGTGAAGTTCGGGCTCGACTACACGAGCCTGTCCGCTGCGAACCCGCGCCTGATCTACGTCAGCCACAAGGGTTTCCTGCCCGGGCCTTACGAACACCGCACCGCACTCGACGAAGTGGTGCAGATGATGGGCGGCCTGGCCTACATGACCGGGCGGCCCGGTGACCCGCTGCGTGCCGGCACCAGCGTCAACGACATCATGGGCGGGCTGTTCGGCGCCATCGGCGCTTTGGGCGCGCTGATCCAGCGTGGCATCACAGGCCGCGGCATGGAAGTGCAGAGCGCGCTCTACGAGAACAACGTGTTCCTGATGGGCCAGCACATGCTGCAGTACGCGATGACCGGCAAACACCCGGCGCCGATGCCTGCACGCGACAACCCCTGGGCCGTCTACGACGTGTTCACCGTGAAGGACGGCGAGCAGATCTTCCTGGCCGCGGTGAGCGACGCGCAGTGGTTGACGTTCTGCCGCATCCTCGGCTTCGACGACCTGGCCGCCGACCCGGCGCTGGCCACCAACAACGACCGCGTGCGTGCGCGCCCGGCGCTGCTGCAGACGCTGCGCGAACGGCTGGCCGCGCGCAGCGCCGCCGAACTGACCGATCTGTTCGAGCAGGCCGGCCTGCCGTTCGCGCCGATCCGGCGCCCCGAAGATCTCTTCGACGACCCGCACCTTCTTGCCACCGGCGGCCTGGCCGATGTCGAAGTGGCCGACGGCGAGAAGGCCGGCCAGAAGGTGAAGACCACGCTGTTCCCGATCACGATGGACGGGCAGCGCCTGGGCGTGCGGCTGCAGCCGCCGAAAATGGGCGAACACACGCAGGCGCTGCTGCAGGGCCTGGGTTATGACGAGGCGCAGATCGAAAAAATGCGACAGCAGGCCACGGTGGCCTGAACCACGAAGACGGAGACAGACACGATGAACACCGACTTGCTACGCCGCCGGCTGCTAGCTGGCATGACGCTGATGTTGAGTGGCGCCGGTGCGGCGTTCGCTCAAGGCGAAAAGACCGTGCGCTTCGTGCTGCCGAACGCGGTGTCGTCCGGCGTCGACACCATCACGCGCAGTGTGCAGTCGGCGCTGTCGAAGGCGCTCGGCTTCCCGGTGGTGGTGGAGAACCAGCCCGGCGCCGGTGGCGTGGTCGGCGTGCAGACGCTGGCGCGCGCGGCGCCCGACGGCTTCACGCTGAGTGTGGTCTCGAACAACGTCGTGATCTTTCCGAGCGTGATCAAGTCGCTGCCCTTCGACCTGAACACCGATGTCGTGCCGATCGCGATCTGCGGCTACACGCCGGTGGTGCTGGTGGTGAACCCGAAGGTGCCGGCGAAGGACGCGAAGGAGTTCATCGCGTTCCTGAAGAGCAAGGGCGGCGAAGCCAACTACGCCAGCGGCGGCAACGGCACCATCCTGCACCTGGCCGCCGCGATGTTCCTGGACGAGGCCGGTGTCACCGCGCGCCACATCCCGTACAAGGGCGTGGGCCCGATGCTCACCGACCTGATCGGCGGCCAGGTCGACTTCGCCACCGCGGCCTTGCCCAGCGTGCAGGCGCACCTGAAGACCGGCGCGCTGCGCGCCATCGGCGTGGCCACCGCGCAGCGCGTGCCGGCGGCGCCGGAGATCCCCACCTTCGTCGAACAG
>Ga0307515_10020287_pt1 | contig 11868 bp, 2 predicted proteins | sample 17_EM_MG_FD_194513 | JGI IMG/M metagenome (GOLD analysis project Ga0307515, IMG submission 194513) | Populus trichocarpa ectomycorrhiza microbial communities from riparian zone in the Pacific Northwest, United States - 17_EM | ecosystem: Host-associated > Plants > Roots > Unclassified | place...
CCTTATTATTTTAATAAACTTGAAAAAATAAAACATTAATAAGTTATTTTCCAGCTCATTTTCCATAACATAACCAAACACTGGAAAATGTTTTCCAACTTATTTTCCATTACACTACCAAACATCGGAAAATACTTTCCCGGAATTTACTTTCCCGGAATTCACTTTCCCCGGAATTCACTTTTCAAAAGGAAACTACTTTCCTGCAAACAAACGGGGCCTAACTAAAGTGGACTTATGAGATTATGGATACCATAACCACCATGTTGAGATTTTTCCTTGTAGAAAAATAAAGACAAGTAATGTTTGAATAACAGAAGGTCAAGACATATGATGGGTGATAAATTCAAATTCACTTTCTTTAAAGAAAAGAATGTTAGACATGTGACATTTACAGACAATACAAAGAGAAAGGTAAAAGGTATCGGTAATATTGAAAATTACCCTATTATCGAGCATGTTTTACTTATTGATGGTTTAAGTATGACTTGTTAAGCATTCGTCAATTATATGATAAGGACAATGAAGTTATTTTTAAATCTTTACATTTCTTGGTTACTCATATTATTGAAAATAAAATCATCTTTATAGGAAAAAGACTTGAAAACACTTATATAATTGATTCAAGAGAAATTGATAATGATGTTAAATGTTTAGTGCTTTGGTGGATTCATCTTGTATTTGGCATAGAAGACTTGGACACGCTAACATATAATTAATTCAAAAGTTATCTAAGAAAGAGCTTATAAGAGAACTTCTACAACTTGAGTACAAAAAGAAAGTGATTTGTGATGCTTGCCAATATGGAAATGAAGTCAAAAGCTCATTCAAAGCCAATAATAAAGTCTTTATAGATCAAACACTACAACTACTTCATATAGATCTTTTTGGTCCTATACGTGTTTCAAATCTTGATGGTAAGAGATACGTATTTGTCATTATAGATGACTATACTAGGTCTACATGAGTTTTATTTATTGCACATAAAAATGAAACACTTGAAGCTTTTTTAAAATCTTATAAAAGAACTCAAAAAAAAAAAGGTTACTTGATTTCTAAAATTAGAAGTGATCATGGTTGAGAATTTGATAAATTTTATTTTAAGAATCTTTATGATGAAAATAGTTTTAAGTATGTATTATCAACTTTTAAAACACCATAACAAAACGGTATTGTTGAAAGAAAAAACTACCATTTTCAAGAAATAGGAAGAACCGTGCTTAATGAGTATAGTTTGCCTCAATATTTTTGGGTGGAAACTATAAATACTTTTTGTTGGGTGGAAACTATAAATATCTTTTGTTATATTTCAAACCGGGTTTTTCTTAGATCAATTCTACATAAAACTCTAGATGAACTTTAATTTGAAAGAAAACCCAACATTTCATATTTTTAAGTGTTTGGATTAAAATATTTTATTTTAAATATCAAAGATAATTTGAGAAAATTTAATTCCAAATCCGATGACAATATCTTTCTGGGTTACTCTTCTACTAGTAAAATATATAAATTATATAATCATAAAACTATAGCAGTTGAAGAATCCATGTATGTTGTATTTGATGAGTTTAACCCTTTTGATCCTAAAAAGACAAAAAACAATTGGTGTAGATGTTGTTTTGATATAATAAACCTCGATGAAAATCAATAAGACACCACGGTTAAGGATAATCAAATAAACGATCCTACAATGACAACTCAACAAAATGATCAACACGAGCAAGGGGAACCTTTATAGAGTTTTCCAAAGAAATTCAACGACTAAGAGGACTTTCACAAGATGCTATAATTGATGATCCAACAAGTGGAGTAAGAACAAGATCCTTTTTGATAAATCAAATTAGTAATATTGCTTATATATCTAAACTTAAACCTAAGAATATTGATGAAACCTTGCCCTGATCTAGTTTTTTTTGTTTTACAAGTTAAAGGGGGGAAAAAGACCTAAATAGAAATCTCTCTGTCAAATAAAACTCGTTAACACAAAAAATGACTAGTCTCATTGCCAAAAATTTGGCATTCATCAACTTTCTTTCTTCTTTGTTGTTTTTTGATGACTCTCCTTTTCTTATCTCCCCAACCTTAAGCAAAATAAAGTTTTAAACTAATCTATTTAATTGCCAAACTAAAAGGGTCAAAAAGAAAAAGGGAAAGTTGAAAATATTTTAAGGCAAAACTAACAAAAAAGTGGTAACAATGTAGTGACTTATATAAAAAAAGGTTCTTGTTCTTTTTTTTTTTTTTAAACTCTGATCCCCTCATTTTCAATATTTTTCAAACATTAAAATTAAATCCTCTTTCATGAAATCGAGCACCAACCTAATTTTGAATTTTTTTATATCACGATAAAAACATAGATAAAAATATAAACAAATTATTAACTCTAAATATCAATAAACACAATATCAAATTATAAAATTACAAATTAAAAAAATTAGATGAGTAAAGCCAAAACATATACGACTGGAGTTCAGACCAAATTGTTTTTTAAACATAAAAGGGCTGCCATTTTTTACTTATTTTAATTTTGGTCTACTCATTGTCAATCTCCCGCGAACAATAAGATCAAATAACTTTTTCATGAAATTGAGTACTAATATAATTTCAGGATTTTTTTGAGACTGTAATAAGCACATCAAAAGCAAATCAGAACAAATCATTAACCTTAAATCCCAATCAACACAACTTTAAAGGATTTAATTGTAAAAAAATGATGAAAAAAATCAAAACGAAAAAAAGAAGAAACTTTGTTCCAATCACATTGTTTTGCCTCAATTCAAGACACTTTTTTTATTTATTCAATTATATAATGTACATGAATTATTATTTTAGAATTTCATTTAATAATTGGTGTGTGTGTCTGTAAATTTAGATTATAAACTATAAAACTATTTCACTTATTGTATATACATGTATATGACTGTACAAAAATATTTACAGACAAATATGACTTGGCCATCTTAGACTAAACACCTGTGATTTATAATATTAAAAAGTTATAAATCATTAAATATAAATAAAATATATTTTTTATAATATGTTATTATCATTATTGGTCATTCTATATAACCAAATACTATTTAGTTGTTTTAAATATTAATACTATTATTTTTGGCTTATAAGAAAATTGAATATGTTATGCCAAACTCTTGCCTTTTTTCCATCTTACATGTAATCTCATACAACAATGATATTAGATATATAATATGATCATTCCATGTGGTTTGATGTCTTTAAAAAAAAGCTATTGCTTTATTTATTTATTTTTAGAATCACATTATTTTTTTTTTCTTGAAGACCAAGCTCAAAGAATTTCTCTATTAAGCTTTGACTTTAAGTCAATATTAATATCAATATGTTTGTTATTCATACACTCGTGCGTAGATGTTGATTTATAATAACAATTGAATTCTTTTTTAGAAAATAGATTCTCATGTACATACATGGGTTGCTCAAACTTAATAAGTTATTATTAGGTATTGTGTTTGATATTATAATAATTTTTATTTTTTATTTGATTACATAAAAAAATAATTTAGTTAACTAAATAGCTTTTACTTTTTATATTAGACTCCACATTAATTCTGTTTAAACTTTAATTTTATCAAAGCTGAAATAATATATTTTTTTAATTTATAAAGACCTATTTTTCATTTATTTCGAAGCTGAAATAATATCGAAACCGAAAAAACTGGAAAAAATTTCAATTTGGTTGCTTTTTTTTTTATAAAAACCAAACCGGACTGAAAATGATTACCCCTATAGTTCATCTCATTTTTTCTTTGATCTATGATGGTGTTAAAATCAAATGTGCATAAAAATTACTATTCTGACTAATAATTTTCAATAAACTTTTGATAATGTTCATGTTAATGCAGATTATGACAACTTATAACTCATAAAACCAAAAGAGATATAAAATAATTAAAGCTTTTGAATAAATAAATCCCTTGATAGGAAACTTCACTTCAAAACTAACACATTGCTACCACATAACTCCTTCAAAGCTTCAAATAGCGGACTCCCTTGATTTTTTTATATTTTTATATATATAGTGGTTGTCTCGAGGTATACCTCATGCGTTACTTTTATGATCACTCATGGAAGTCAAATAAAGGAATTGATACATTTTTTATTCTACCAAGTTTTCCTTGTAAAGCCATGACATCAAACAAGAAACTGTGTGTTTAGGAGTGTGGTAGCAGTTACTTTTCAAAGTGTTTTTCATTTCAAAACACATCAAAATAATATTTTTTTTATTTTTTAAAAATTATTTTTGACATCAGCACACCCGAATGATCTAAAAACATAAAAAAAATATTAATTTAAAACAAAGAAAAAATTAAAAAAATATATATTTTTTTAAAAACGTTTCCAAAGCATAATGCCAAACACACCTAAAATGTTTGTTTACTTGAGAGTTTTAAGCATTTTATTTCCCTTTTGATTTCAAAAACTATAAATCATCATGCCAAATTAATAATTTGATATATCTTTGGATATTGTTATGGTATTTTATTCAATCTTTGTATTGCTTTTTAGATTGATTAAGCTTATATAAAATATGGATTATTTGTTTGTTGATGTGGCTTAATTTGGATTGATGGTGCATGGAGTCATAATGTACCTCCAATTAATTAAAAAATCGCACTCTAAGCGGCTGCCAACCTTACCCTCATTCCATTTATAATTGCTTACAAGTAGGACTTCATATATTTCTTATTTTGGAAAGTTTTTCTCTTAAAGCTAAGGACATCTAACAAGAAATTATTTTGTGAAGCAAGTTCCATTAAAACTCCATTCACCACTAGTCCAAATGAAGCCATATCATCGAATAATATAACTAAAAAAATCCAACAATTCATGGAGAAATTATAAATAAAACTAAATAATTTGGGTCGGTTTAAATGTTTATATAAACAATAAACCAGGTTAGTATATAGAACAAGCCTAAAGTTGTGGATTTAATTTGGAGTGGGAGCAAAATTGTTTTCTTTTCATAGTTGGAAAATGACTTGTCATCTATATATATATATTTTTAAAGACGAATAACATGTCGTCTGTCTTTTATAAAATAAAAAAAAAAGAAAAAATTGGCCCAAATATGTGGGCTTCCCTAGGCTTTTTTTAACAAGCTCATGGATTTTTTTATTGGTCATTAGTTTTTTTTTCCAAATTTGTTATTTAATGTTGAGTTTTTATTGAATTTTATCATTCAATATTGAGTTTTTTATGAATTAATTTTTTATGTTTTTTTTATCATATAATAAGATAAAGAAATTAATTTCACCTAGTAGAGTCTATAACTTGAGTTGTGGGTTTATTGGATTGACAAGGGTGAACGTGACTTGTTTTTTTCTTTTTTCAATTAATTTTTTTCCTTGAAACCTACCCAGTTGAGAATATTACATTACATCAATTCTCACATAATTTAATTTAAAACTCTAAAGAGTCAATTTAATATTTTAAGTTTGAATTGTTATTCTAAATTTTATAACAATGCTAAAAAAAACTTTGATATTATAAATATTATTTTTTTATATTTAAATTTTTTTTTATATAATCCGCAACGAGAGTGCGGTAAATAAAATAATTATTGCTACTTAAAAACTATCGTTCACTATTATTGTAATGGGTTTTGTCAAATTCTTTAATATAAATATTGCAAATAAGTCATAGTTCTTGGCATCATTATTCTAGGTATGACAATGCATGGGGCTATACCTCTCCTATCCACACTCCATGGTGACTGGGTTCGAGGCAGGGGAGGCATTGTTTTCCTTCGGGTTGGGAATTCCCGATAATAATTTTTTTTTATATATATTTACAATTAATACTTGAATATTCAATAAAAAAAATCACTATTAAGTACAATAAATATTATATTTTATTATGACCCTCATATAGTCCAATATAAATCCAATAATACATTTATTTTAAAAGCTTAATTATTCAAAAAATATACAAGATGAACTATATATATATATATATATATATAATCAAGTTCAGGTATACATGTGGGTGTGGGGGGTTTCTGTTTTCTCATGGGTGGGATGTAACTCTCTCCCATCCCTATTTTCTTACAAGAGAGAAAATATCTTTCAAATTCGTCTCTATCCTATCATGTTTTGTCGGTATCCTTTGAGGCATGTAATTTTATTTTATTTTTAAAAAATATCTCATAAAAACGATGATATATTTGTTTGATTTATCTCATTAATAAGATAACTATATAAACATAATTTTTTTGGGGGATTATAAGATCGATCATGCAAAATTCCTTTTTTCTCCTTGGCTTTCATTCTTAGTGTACTAAACTTTTTGAGGACATTATCCTACACATCTAAAGGATTGGGTTTCTTTATGGATTCATTGTTTATATGACCGGTGAAGATTTATAAACTTTTTTTTTTCAATACAATCCTTTTTCCTCCCTTCTTATTCCCACTTTTTTTTGTCTTTTAATTTCATTTTTAACTAACAGTTATCCGAGTTACCTGAAAACCGGTCAAGTCAACTGGATCATATCGACATAATTTCTATACAATTTAATTTTAAACCCGAGTTAGATAAAAAGTTGGATTGAAATGATTTTTTTTTAAGTGCCATCCTTGGTTTTTTTTTACAATTTCATTCTTAAATTTTTTTACTGGTAGGCCTTTAGACTAGTCAAGTCAACTGGGTAACGCTAGATAACTTTCATACAATTTAATTTTAAACTTGAATTAGACAAATAATTAGATTAGAGGGTTTTTTTCTGTTAATTTTATTTTGTTCTTTAACTTTATTTTTAGATTTTTTTTATTAATCAATTAAATTATTTTAGGTTGATTAAATTAATTAAATCATGTTAGAATAACTCACTATCTAAATAAAAAGTTACATTAAAAGATTTAAGGTTAACCATTTTTTTTTTTTTTGTTATGTTAAAAAAATTCTCATCCGATCCATATAAAAAAAAAAAAAAACTATGAATGTGGCCGAAGCTAGGCACAGGCGACACGCAGTCATTACGTGTGGGATGCTCGGGGGTGATTGGAAGATAAATGGACTCTCTACGTGGCACGTCGGACCCACAGAGTGCACACGAGTGAAGCAGCTTCACGTTTCTTTCGCTCACAAACTTTCACGCCGCTTGCCCTTGGGTTCGGTGGCCAACGCACATCTTTTCTCTGCTCAGCTCATCTAAAGGTTAAAGCTGACTGGGCCCTTTCTTCCTTTACCACGCTCTCACAAAGCGCGTGTTTAAAATGAGATGAAATTACTCTTTCCCTCCCTTCCAAATCGCGTCGACCATCGCTGTATCAAATTAACTAAATTAAGCTCGTCATTTAGAGATTTTCGCTAAAAATATCCGAATAAAAATAAATAAAAATAAATAAGAGCATGATCATCTCTCTTTTTAATTATTAAATTCAAATTAGATCATGTACGATCAATTATTATAAGAAGTAAATTATAAAAAATAAATTAACCCTTTTTTAAATAAAGAACTTTTTCTAAAGTTAAAGTGTAGATATAGATAACAAAAACTAAAGCTAAATTGAAAAACAATTAAGAAATAAGTATAAATTTAAATATTTGATCTCACAATATAGATCATTTGTCCAGTTATGTTTCATAATTTTATTTGTTAAAATTATTTTTGTTAAATCAAATAACAATAAAAACAGACACATATAAAATTAATTAAATAAAATAAATAAAAAATATTATGCAAAGTTGTACATATTAGAAATATTATCTAAAAATAAATTTTATCTATATAAAACATAAAAAAATTATAGATGAATCAAAATAATCTCTTCAAGAATTAAATATGTATAAAATAATTAAAAAAATAACCACTATTTAAAATTTTTTAAATAAGCAAAAAAACAATTATAAAGAAGGTGTATTAATTGAAATATAAATCAAGAAGTTATTTTAAAAATAGACATAAAAAGTGTATCAATTTTAAAAAATAAAAAAATAAAAGAAAAAAATGAAGAAGAAGAAGGAAAAAGCTAGAATTTGTTTAGATTTCGGCTATTGTGGTAGTAAAAAAATTAGAGCTTATGGTTTTTTTTACCTAGAAAATTTATTTTTCAACTCATTTACAACTCAAAAACACTTAAAAAATACCCTAAACATATTGCTAAACTCATTGATGGCTTTAAAGAACATAAAAAACCCGCACAAAAACTTGAAATCAATTCGAAACAAATTTTTTTTTCCTAGCTTACATCTGTTTTTCCCCCCATCAATTTTAAGGTGAAAAAAATTTTAAATGGAACTACTATCACTGAATGGAAACCATTGATACAAAAATTTACTATTTTAAAGGCCATAATCAGTGTAAATGATGATTTTTTCTCCCTACCATCAAAATCCAATTACTCTCTCTTTCTCTCTCTCTCCTCTCAAACCATAGAATTATAAATAATAAAAATAAAATTTTGAATTAAAATTTACAAACTTAATTTTAAAAGAATTAAGGGACTCGATATTTATAATTCATAAATTGTGGATCATAATGAACATTCTCCTAAACTTTGATACGACCACTCATTTCCTATGTTTTTTTTTCCATTTTAGTCCCATGTCTTTTAATCTTATATATTTCCTAACAAATTAATCTAAATTGTCTTCCAATTTGGTCCTATAATTAAGGGCCAAATAAAAAAGAAAGTTACTGGACAAAATCCACAAGAAATTGTGAGAGATGTTATTGGGCAAGGGGAATAGTATTTTCTCCGTATATTTTAGTGTTTTGTATAATATTAATAATATTGATAATATACATAAAGGAACAATTGCCACACAATAGCTAAGAACAACAAAATAAACCTTTCTTCCAATCCATTTGATCTTGTTTCTCATGGAAGTTTAGGAAATAACTCGTTTTTGAGGTTTCCCGTAAGCTGTGTGTATTTCACACGGCAATGAAAGGTGTGGTGTGTAGGGTTGGATTTTTTTTTTCTTTTTGTTGACAAAACACAATAGCATTTATACATTGTAACGGTCAAACAACAGCAGCTTAGGCGATCTTGAATTTCTGGGCTGAAACGTCTTCGATAATCAAGTGAGGTTGGTATGACAGTGCCCACATACATATCACAGTGACACGCGGTTTGTTGAAGAGGATGACAAGACTAACCTTCCTGGCATGGCATGGCAGATCTGCAAGCTTCCTCTCCTTTTTCAAACCAGCCATAACTCCACCCTCAACCACACCACAACAGTTGATCTCCCCATCGTGGTGAGTGAGTGACCTTTTTCTTACGAGTACTTATTTGGTTTTTGCCCTTTTGTTTTCTTTGTTTCAGGAATCTATGATCTGTGAGTCACTGAACAGTAGTGGTGGTTTGGAAGGGGGACCAAAGTATGTGATGTATTTGTCTTTAGGGATTGAAAATCACCCCCGGGCCAACTTTCTTTTGTTTTCTCGACGGTGTGGTAGGGATTGTTTTTAAAATATTTTTTACTCGGAAATAAATTAAAATAATATTTTTTAAAAATATTTTTTGATATCAACACATCAAAATGATACGAAAACACCAAAAAAAATATTTTAAAAGAATTGTTTTAAAAAATATTTTTAAAATACAAAAACAAACCGCACCACGTTACGTCATTTCATGGAAGAATGATCTCACCATGTCTGGTTTAACTACAAAACACCCCTTCAAATTTAGGGGCTATGTCAACTTATCCCTTGACTATCTTTTCATAATTTTCGAGAGCTTTCAATTTTTTTTTTCGAATTATCTCTTTCTATTTATCTCCATAAACTTTACTGCATGCTTTCAATGTTCTTCTCCATATTATGTAATGAACTAAACTTTTTGTGGGTTTTAGGAGAACCTTTTATATAACTTTTGCAATATCCCCTTAAATATTTTTGTATTTTGTGTTTGACATTGTGATATAGGGTGTTTTTAAAAGTGTTTTTTGTTTAAAATTATATTAAAATATTTTTTTTTATATTTTATTTTTGACATCAGCATATCAAAACTACAAAAAAAATATTAAAAAATACATCAATTTAATATTTTTAAATTTTTTTTTTTTATAAAACATCCAAAGCAAAACCGAAACCTCAAGGCCTCAAGGGGGTAGTTAGAAAATAATTTTTAGTTTAGGGGTTAATTGACAGAACCTTCAAATTGCTAGGGGAGGTTTGTAGTTTAGCTCCGACTACTAAAAACTTAAAACTATTGACTGTGCAATTCATTAGCAGCGATTAGGTGCAATCCCCCGAACCATTTTGGATCATAGAATAGGAAAAAGCCAAGGCCGAGTAGATAAAACACAACTTCAAAATTGGTGGGTGGGTGTTATAAAAGCAACCGCTTGAAACCACAGCACTCCTCGTTGCCTCATCAATTTATCCCCTCCTTTTCTTCTTCAGGACTCACGCTTTTAGAGAGAGAGAGATGGGGAATTGTCAAGCCATAGATGCAGCAACACTAGTGATTCAATACCCAAGTGGAAAAGCAGAGAACTTTTATTGGCCTGTGAGTGCTAGTGAGGTTATGAAGATGAACCCTGGTCACTATGTTGCTCTTCTCCTCTCCACCAACTTGTATCCAACCAATAACAATGGAGAATGCCCCGCCAACACCACCGCTAACAATACTCCTTTGAGGGTCACACGAATTAAGCTTCTTAGACCTACTGATACTCTTGTTCTTGGCCATGTTTATAGACTCATTACCAGTCAAGGTTTGTCATATTTACTAGTCTATACTAGTTAATTTCCTTCCATAGTTTTTGAATTTAGTCTTATTTTCTTACTGGGGTCTTGTTTTTTCAGAGGTTATGAAAGTTTTATGTGCAAAAAAACAAGCTAAGCTGAAGAAAAATGAGCCGGGATCCGAAGAGAAACCTGAGAGGGTGAAAGAAAAGCAGGGATCAGGACTGGATACAAAAGCTAGACGATCTGAACAACAGAAGGAAAATCAGGTGACTCTCATTACATATTTCTTCAGATTAACATGAATAATTGAAAGCTGAACCAATTTTAATTTGTTGAGAATACTTCACACAAGTCCTCGCTACCTTCTAGTTCTGCTTAGTATTGTAAAGCCACATGTCTTAATTAATTACTTTCCAAAACATTTCAGGTGACCAAAAATGAAAGAAGCAGACCGAAGACAACAACATCAACCAACTCTGCTGCCATAGCCAGATCAAGAGCATGGCAACCCTCACTACGAAGCATTTCAGAGGCTGGCAGTGGCAGCTAATCAAATGTTCCTTCCATGCTACACAAGATACATGAGGATCAAACACATGGGCTTGCCAGCAAAATCCAGGCTTGCTTCAACCTGCAACATCTAAGACAGATAATCCATGGAGGCAGGTAGCTACAGGGACAGATTAAAGTATATCTTCCTTCAAGTACAGATTTGGCTAATGCGGGCATACTTTGTATAGCAAAAGGTGGTATCTTAATCATGGTTGTAACTTAAAGAACTGCTCTTTTGAAATGAAATCAAACTTTGTCTCAAGTTTTTTTAGTACAATAATTTTGGTGGGATTATTGCTATGTAGTGCTCCTGCTAATCAATCAATCAACCACTCAAATATACAACACCAAAAGACAGGAGATTATGTTAAAGTAGAGAATCAAAGAAGACTAAAGAAATCATAAGATTTCATGGTTCGGAATTCAGATTCTAATGGTGGGCATATGCTCTCCCTCCCTCCCTCCGAGGGATCCTTTTAAGCCAACGCAGGGACACCGTACATGCGAATTTTTTTTATATTTGAAGGTTAAAACATGTGGAAACCATGTTTGTGTTTAAAATTTCAGTCAACTTGAGTTGAGCATGGTCCTTAACCATCAAGGATTTAAAGTCATCCTGCAAGATTCAGGCATAT
>Ga0307515_10020288_pt1 | contig 11867 bp, 12 predicted proteins | sample 17_EM_MG_FD_194513 | JGI IMG/M metagenome (GOLD analysis project Ga0307515, IMG submission 194513) | Populus trichocarpa ectomycorrhiza microbial communities from riparian zone in the Pacific Northwest, United States - 17_EM | ecosystem: Host-associated > Plants > Roots > Unclassified | place...
CCGGATTTGCCGGAGGCTCCAATTTCTGAGAGATTGGAGCCTCCGGCAAATCCGGTGCGGTTCAGTTCGAGTAAAATTCGTCAATAAACAACAACGCTTTCTTTTCGTTATCAGTAAGCTTGGCGTCGCCTAAGCTCTTACCCCCCAGTCTATACCTCCTATCCAATCCGATCATTGTCTGGTATATCTCAATCGGCAGTGGCGAAACGGATTTAATGATTGCCTCGGATTCGCCCGGAGCCGCATCTGCTAATCCTGTTTCTCTATCAAAAATACAATTTTCTTGGGTCGTTATTCGCCTAGCATATATTTTCCTGCTATCTACACCTACAACAATACATATCAAACTTGCACCGTTTTGAGACTCGGCGTGGAATATATCAAAAACTTCAAGAAGCTTTATTTTTTCCATTAACGCGCGGTCGCTTATATTCTTATCGCCATCTTTTTCAACCATCACCAAATCCTCATCTATCTTTCATCGCCTTAAAAACAGTCTCAGAGTTTTCTCTTGCTCTGCCCCCGATTCATCTTCCACTCCCAGCCTTTTTACCGCGCAATCTCGGCAGATGTTTCTGCCAGATACGCAATACATAGCAGTCTTTCCATATGTGCCTCCGGTGCTGCAATTCGCGTCCTGGCATTGATAGGCATGCCCAAGCGGATCTATTTTATTAAGCGGGTCAAGCAGTACATAAGTGTAAAGGTTATCAATAGAATCGCCATGCTCCTCGAGCCGATCCCTCGATAACCATCGTCCGATGTCAGAGCTGTAGGCACGAAACCAAGTGAGCTTGAGCGCACTCGCCAGGTGGGGAAGGCCGAATTCATCAACGAAACTCAAAAGATTTTGATGAACATAGCTGTACTCCGCCGATTCCAGATAGGATTGGCCGTCCTTAAAGGATGTAACTGCGGCGCTAGAGCATGATGCCGAAAAGTGTAAGCGGTTTTCGGACGACATCATGCTCTAACTCTTTAATTTAGAACAGGATTCAGATTTTAAGCCGACCCGGCCTAAAATCATCCTGTTCTAAGAGAAGTTTTGGACAGTATAGCATACAGCGGCCCATTTAGAATTCCGCCTGCAAGTGCAAGGCCCCATCCGAAAACATCGCATAATAGTTGTAATCGGTGGTCCCTTCACCGTGCGTCATCGATGCGAGGCGGGGAAAGAAATTGTCGTAGGCGAGGCTGACCGCTGGTGTGGGATTGACGGCATTGAGATAGCTGATGCTTTTGACCCGGTCATCCAAGCCATCACCGTATGTTTTCGTTTGCCCCAAGGCCTCGAGAACAGATTTCCGCCGGCTGGTAGTCGTTTCGTAGGTGTAGCTGACGAGGCTCTGGTCGGCATAGGTTTTCGAAACCTGGTGTCCCTGCCAGATCGGAAGCAAGATCGAGACGGTCGTAGGTGTAGCGCTTCGCGGTCCCGCCGTATCGGAAACGCTCAGCCCTCGCCACCCACATTCATCGAATCCGCGCAATGACACAGTGGAAGCTGTGACCGGCGCAACGGCCTGAGTTCAATGACAAGCGTCTTGCCCGGACGCTGGTGAAACAACGTCACATCGCCCTCAAGCTTCTGCGACGCGCAGGGTCTTGCAAACCACCGCCGTTGATGTGCCATTGACGAGACCTATGACGGACAAGAACTGTGACCTATCTCGATCGATTATTTTCTTTATATCCTCCTCAAGATATTGGCGGCTTGCCCGCCCCTGAAACAACGCGTTCCATCCCACATCCACCAACTGCGAAGCCGGCACATCGCTAACACTCCAGATGAAAATATCGGAGACTATCGAATCATCCCAAATTTGCCCCAGGCAAATTTCTTGAACTCCCTCATACGAGAGTTTTACTTCCGTTCCATCAACCCTTCTGAAAGTTAAAAGTAGGCGGCGACGGTTCACAAACTCCAACGAAATCAATACTGCATCGTGGGCTCTGGCCCCAAGAAGCATCCCGTCGCCATCGCTTCCCCATTCAATTTCTTTCATTTCCATACTCCTAATCGTCACTCATTTGCGCCGCGGGGAATCGGTGGGCCCCCGTCTTGTGGTGCTCTCCCCGGACCACGGTCCTCGTGGCTAAGGAACGTGACATGCAGTCATTAGTAGGCGCATAGACCTTATAAGGCCTGCCGAGGTGGATCTGGCGACGAGGAAGGTACATGGGCGGCATGCGGTAAACGCAACGAAATAACGGAGGAACTGGCGCGCAAAGGCTACTGCCAAGACAGTAGCCGGGATGGTCGCCAGATTCGGTTATTTGCGCCTATTCTAAATAAGGAATCGCGCTTTCCTAACGTTCTCCCATTAGGCTAACCGTGAACCCATCCCCGTCCAGACACATCCAAATCAGCCTCTCGCTTACTCGGGTAATATTCCCTTTTCTTCGATAGGCCAAAAAACATAGTGCCGTGGATTCCGTTTACATCGCTTTTTCTTAGGGGATTGTTTGAGACGCGGCGAACGATTTCTCCTGCGATTTTATCTCCGATTCTTTCTATGGTGTCCTCGATAAACTCGATGTTTTGTCCATCACCGGGAAAAAGAATCTGAAAGTCCTCATCCGCACACTGAAAAACGTCGTATGCGGAATTCTCTGCTCCATCTATGAACTGTATATTCTTCACTTTGTGCCTCAAAGCTTCTTATTCATTCTGGACCAGTCGTCGGCATGGACTACGACAATCTAGAGCAGCCCGCGCTTCGCCAGATTGGTCATCAGCGCCGAAATGCCGAAGGTCCAGGGCGGGCATTCGGTGGAAAGCCGTACGGTATTCACAAGCGCGCCGAGGCCAGCCGACGAAATCTGGACGACATCGCCGAGCTTGTGGGTGAAGCCCTGCTTCGGCGCGTCGCGGTCCTGCGTCGGCGCAAACAGCGTGCCGAGGAAGAGCATGAAACCGTCAGGGTACTGGTGGTGGGCGCCGACCGTCTGCTTGACGAGCTCGGTCGGGTCGCGACTGATCTGCGACATCGAGCTCTTGCCGTGCAGCACGAAACCATCCTTGCCTGACACCTTCAGATCAAGCTCTGCCTTGCGCACGTCATCGATGTCGTAGCCGGCATCGAACAGGCGGATGAACGGGCCGATCGAACAGGAGGCATTGTTGTCCTTGGCCTTGCCGAGCAGCAGCGCCGAACGGCCTTCGACGTCGCGCAGGTTGACGTCGTTGCCGAGTGTTGCGCCCTTGATCTCGCCGCGGCTGTTGACGGCGAGCACGATCTCAGGCTCGGGATTGTTCCAGGTCGAGATCGGGTGCAGGCCGACATCGGCGCCCCAGCCCACGGAGGAGAGCACCGGCGACTTGGTGAAGACCTCCGCATCCGGCCCGATGCCGACTTCGAGATATTGTGACCACATGCCCTCATCGATCAGCGCCTGCTTGACCTTGGCCGCCTCCGGCGAACCGGCCTTGAGATTGGTGAGGGTGCCGCCGATGAGCGTGCTGACGCGCTCGCGGATCGAGGCGGCGCGCTCTGGGCTGCCGGCCGCCTTCTCCTCGATGACGCGCTCGATCATCGACTGGGCGAAGGTGACGCCGCAGGCCTTGATCGCCTGCAGGTCAGCGGGGGCAAGCAGATAGGGGCATGTTTCATCCGGCGTGCCGCTGCTGTTGGCGGCGATCTCCTCCAGCGAGCCGACTGCCTTGCCATTTGCGGCGCGGACGAAGCCGGCGGCGTCCTGCATCTCGAGCAGGGCGCTCAATGTCGGCGCCTCGCGCGAGGTGATATCGACCAGCACTCCCTCACGCAGCGTCACGATGCTTGGTCCGGCAGCCTCGGGATTCCAGACGCGGCCGACAAAAAGGCCGCTCGAGGCGACGGCATCGAGAAGGGGATGAGACATGGTGATCTTCCATCACAGGCGGGCGGGGGAGCGCTCTTTACAAAAATTGCGGGGTCGTTGCCGCCCTCCAGCCCACGAAATCGATCACATTCATCGAGATGGGGCAAGACGTGCTGCGGAAAAAGACTTTTTCACGATCGGATCGGACGGCGGCTTTCTGCCGCAATCCCGCGGAAAGAGCCGTAAAATAACTATTTAGATACAAAATTGTCTTACAATTTCATATACTTAATTATGGGCATAGGCGTTTTTCCCCTTCATTTTGCCTTGACAGGAGCGAGCTTTCGTTATCTGTTTTGCCCGATACGGAGGAGGCTGGTGTCAGCCGACCGCATGAAAAAAATTCCCAGGAGGATATAGCAGCGATGCTGAGATTTGCCGTCGTCGGAATCGACCATGGACATACGTTCGATCACGTGAAGGGGTTGCTGGCCGCAGGCGGCGAGTTCGTCGGCTATTGCCCTCAGACCACGGTGCCGGCGATACGCGAGAATTTCGAGAAGACCTATCCTGATGCGCCGCAGATCGATCGGGAAAAGCTGTTTGCCGATCCGTCGATCGACGTTATCTGCATCTCGGCGATCCCGCGTGATCGCGCCGGTCTCGCCGTCCGCGCGATGAAGGCAGGCAAGGATGTAATGTCCGACAAGCCGGGTGTAACAACCTTCGCCCAGCTCGAAGAAGTCAGGAAGACCGTCGCGGAAACCGGCAAGATCTTTTCGATCTGCTTTTCCGAACGCCATTGCGTGCGCTCCGCCGTCAAGGCCGGCAAGCTCGTCGCCGAAGGCGCGATCGGCAAGGTGATCCAGACGCTCGGCGTCGGTCCGCACCGGCTGCAGCTGCCGACCCGGCCGGACTGGTTCTTCGATCCGGAAGCCTTCGGCGGCATCATCGTCGACATCGCCTCGCACCAGGTCGATCAGTTCCTGTTCTATACCGGCTCGACCACGGGCGAGGTCGTCGCAAGCTCGATCGGCAATTTCGGCATGCCCGAAAAGCCCGCTTTCGAGGATTTCGGCGAAGTGCTTTTGCGCTCCGATAAAGCAGGGGGTTATATCCGCGTCGACTGGTTCACGCCGGAGGCACTGCCGACCTGGGGCGACGGGCGCCTGACCATCCTCGGCACCGAAGGTTATATCGAGCTACGCAAATATATCGACATCGCCGGCCGGCCGGGCAAGGACCATCTGTTCCTCGTCAACGGCAAGGAGACGACCCATATCGACTGCAGCGGTGAAAAACTCGATTATTTCGACGCTTTCACCGCCGATGTCGGCAACCGTACGCAAACGGCGATGACGCAGGATCACGTTTTCGAAGTCTGCCGTCTTTCGCTGGAAGCCCAGACGAAAGCGGCACGCATCGGCGCTCGCTGAGGAGGATATCATGACCAGGAAATTGCGCGTCGGCGTTATCGGCGCAGGCATCGCCGCGCGGCATATGGCCGGCTTCGGCTGGAACAAGGAGCTTTTCGAGGTTCCGGTGCTCTGCTCGCTCGATGAGGACCGCGGCAGGGCGTTGTGCGAGGAGTACGGCATTGCCGAATATACGCAGGATGCGGATTCGCTGTTTGGCCGGGATGATCTCGACGTCATCGACATCTCGACGCCACCAGGCTCGCATTTCGAGTTCTGCCGCAAGGGCATCGAAGCCGGCAAGCACGTCATCTGCGAAAAGCCTCTCTTCGGCTCGATCGCCGAGGTCGACGAGATGGAAAGCATTCTCGCCCGCCACCCCGGCAGGAAGCTGATGCCGATCTTCCAGTACCGTTACGGCGCCGGCCTGCAGAAACTGAAACTGCTGATCGAGCGCGGCCTTGCCGGCAAGCCGTTCCTGACGACGATCGAAACCCATTGGTGGCGCGGCCCGGATTATTATGCCGTGCCGTGGCGCGGCAAGTGGGCGACCGAACTCGGCGGCGGCCTTCTCGGCCATGCGATCCACGCCCATGACATGCTGAACTATGTGCACGGCCCCTGCGCCGAGGTGTTTTCCTATGGCGCGACGCTGGTCAATCCGATCGAGGTCGAGGATACGGCGGCACTTTCGGTGAAGATGCAGAACGGTTCGCTGGCGACGCTGTCGATGACGCTCGGTTCGCGCAACGAGATCTCCAGGCTGCGCTTCTGCTTCAGCGACGTCGTCGCCGAAAGCATCATCGAACCCTATACGATGGGCCGCGATCCATGGACCTTCGTTGCCGGAACGGAGGAGCATCAGGCGCGGATCGACGCAGCACTCGCCGGCTACGAGCCACACGAAGACGGATATACCCGGCAGTTCGAGCTGTTCTACCGGGCAATCGCCGAGGACACTGCCCCGCCGGTGACGCTGCAGGATGCGCGCAATTCGCTGGAGCTGGTGACAGCAGCCTATCACTCGCAGCGCACCGGCCAGCCGACGCCGATGCCGATCGCTGCCGATCACCCGCTCTACCGATCCTGGCTTCCGGCGGGTGAATGGCGCCGCGCTGCCACCGTCTGAACGGAAGGGCTCTCCGGGCAGCGGGCGTCAGGTTGCTCCGATAAGGCCCTCGCCAAATTCAGGCGAGGGATGTCGTATCGCCCCTGGCGCCTACCCTGAAACGCTTCTTGATCCTGTCGACGGGCGTTCCATCCAACAGCGGAACCTGGACAAGTCTGTCATAGGGCTCGAAGCCCATCTTTGCGTAGTAGGCAAGGCCGCTGACATTGTCGGCACGAATCGTCGCATTGATAAATTCGAGCCCGAGCTCTTCGGCTGCCGCCCGGGTTGCGGAAAAAAGGGCGCGGCCGACACCTGGAATCTTCGGGTTTACGCGGGCGAACGTCGCGATGTCGGCAACTCCTTTCGGCGGATCGCCGTAGGAGCTCAGCGACTGAAAGCCGGCAAGCAACTGATCATGCTCGGCGACATGGCAGGCAAGGGGAAACTCGCCATCGATGAACCAATCCGCGAATTCCGCCGCCGAAAGCGGCGTCTCGAGCGCGGTTGTTCCGCCAGCCAGGATGATTTCGTTGAGGAGGCCACACAGCTCCTCTGCATCGGCGGATACAGCTCTTCGAATATGCATGTCTTCGGTAACCTCGTTTTTGAATGCCAGGGTAGCGGCGGCCTCGGGAGAGCACAAGCCGCTCGATCACCCTTGAAATTCCAGGCCGCCAGTGAAATCCTTAGCTGAAATCGAGGCGCGCCATGCCTCTCGAACCCAAACATCTCATCCGGAACTGAAAGCGACACCCATGCTGAAATCCTTTGAGCATGTCGGCATGACGGTCAGCGACATGGATCGCGCCGTCGATTTCTACTGCCGCCTGCTTGGCCTCAGCCTGCATCTGCGCAAGACGATGGCCGATGGCTCGCAGGTCGCCTTTCTCGATGCCGGCGGCGGCATGCTCGAGATCTTCGCGCCAGCGGGTGGTGCTGCAAGGGCGGTCGATGTGCCTGAGGGTACGGCCGGCCTGCGCCATCTGACCTTCCTGTTCGAAAGCGTCGACAAGACTTTCGCCCGGCTGGAAAGAGCCGGTGTTGAGGTCAAGGAGCGGCCGCGCCTGGCGATCAATGCCGAGGTGCTGCACAAGGTCGCCTTCCTGCGCGATCCTGACGGCATCCAGATCGAACTCGCCGAGAAACGCTGATCCGTCAGCGCGAACCCTGGCTGCCGATCGCCTTGGTTCGGGCGATCAGCCCTGCCAGGAGAAGCGCGACCATCCGTTTGACCATCCTCGCCATGATCAGCCTCAGCTCGCCAGCTTGGTGCGAATATAGGTCCGCCAGCCACCGAGCGAGGTGATGTCCTCCGCACCCTTCACCGCATGCGCCTCGCAGAGGAAACCGGAAACGCTGGTGCCATCGTCGAGCGCCACCTTCCCGATGCCGAGCGGCGGCGGGATCTTCTGGACGAAGCGGCCGAAAGCATCGGCCGGCAGCGCCCAGACCTCGACCTCCAGCCCATGGCCCTTGTAACCGGGCTCGCGGACGAGGCCGGGCTTCGGCGGCACCGTGTCCGGCAGCACGAAGAGCCGGTATTCACCAGCCGTCTTGCAGGCCTTGACCAGCCGGGCGCCGGCGCCGGTCAGTTCGCGATTGAGCGGCATGCCGGTCAAATGCGCGCCGACGACGACGATCTCGACGAAGCCGTCATTGGCAGGCACAACACGGCTCGCTTCGGGGATCGTGGCCTGCCGGTCGATGCCCATGCCGGAACCTACTGCGCGATGCAGCGCATCGGCCAGCGGCGCCAACGCGTCGTCGGTGAAGGCAGGCGCGATCACCGTGACGCCGCCGGGCAAACCGCCTTTGCCGAAGCCCGCCGGAACGGCGATCGCGGCGCAATCGAGCAGGTTGACGAAATTGGTGTAGCGGCCGAGGCGGCCGTTGAGCACGACAGGATTGGCGAGCATATCGGCGACCGTGTAGGTGGTCGGCGCGGTCGGCAGCAGCAGCACATCAGCCTTTTCCCATTCGGCCTCCGTCTTGCGGCGCAGCTCTTCCAGCCGGTAGCGGCCGTTGAAGGCCTCGACCGCGGTCTTGCCCTTGGCGCCTTCGATAATCCCCCGCACGGTCGGGTCGAAATCATCCGCATTCGTGGCGAGGAAATCCTCGACCGCCGCCAAGCGCTCGGCGACCCACGGTCCGTCATAGAGCAGCGCGGCAGCCTCGCGGAACGGCGAGTAGTCGAAGGGAACGATGGTCGCCCCAAGCGCCTTGGCCCGCTCGATCGCCTGGTCGTAGAGCGCCTCCACCTCCTTGTCGCCGAAGAATTCCCGCTCGGCGCCGGCCAGAACACCGATGCGCAGCCCCGATACGGGCAGGTTCGCCGGCTTGGCGCGGCGTGAGAAGGGATCTGTGGCATCGAAGCCTTCGGCGACCTTGCGGATCGCAACGCCATCTCCGACGGTCGCTGCAAAGATCGTGATGCAGTCGACGCTCCTGCAGGCCGGAACGGCGCCGGTATTCGACAAGAGGCCGGGCGTCGGCTTGATGCCAACCAGATTGTTGAAAGCGGCAGGCACGCGGCCGGAGCCTGCCGTATCCGTGCCGAGCGCGAAGACGGCGAGGCCGGAGGCGACCGTGACTGATGATCCGGAGCTCGAACCGCCTGAAATATAGGCCGGGTCGAAGACCGAACGCGGCGCGCCATAGGGCGAACGCGTGCCGTTGAGGCCGGTTGCGAACTGATCGAGATTGGTCTTGCCGATGATGATGGCGCCGGCTGCCTTCAGCCGCGCAACGACGGTGGAGTCGGCCTCCGGCCGATACTCATAGGCCGGGCAGGCAGCCGTCGTCGGCAGGCCGGCGGCATCGATATTGTCCTTCACCGCAAAGGGCACGCCCCAGAGCGGCAGGCTGTTTGCCTCGGGCGCCCGTGCCATCAGGGCTTTGGCGGCAGCGCGCAGCTCCTCGTCGGGCACTGGCGTGATGAAGATTGCCGGATCTTTCGAGGCGGCACGCCGCGCAATCACCTCTTCGATGGCGTCGAGCGGCGTCAGACCGGATTGATAGGCGGCGCGAAGGCTTGAGAGATCGAGAATGGTCGGCAGCATGTCAGCATTCCTCCAGGACGACGATGATATCGCCGGCTTTGACGTTTCTTCCCGGTCCGGCGCGCAGGTCGCGGACGCGGCCTGCCGCATGGGCGGTGACGTTGATTTCCATTTTCATCGATTCGATGATGGCGAGTGTATCGCCGGCTGCAACCGGCGAGCCCGGCTCGACCAGCAATTTCCAGATATTGCCGGGCACGGCGCTGGCAACCCCGAAGCAGCCATCGGGAATATCCCCATCGGGACTTTCGCCTGTGCCTTCGTCGGTGACGAAGCTGTCCAGCCCGGCATCCTTCCAACGCTGGCGTTCGGCATCGAAGGCGGCCTGCTGCGTGGCCTTGAAGCGACCGATCGACGCCGAATTCGCCTGCAACTCCTTCTCGTAGGCGGCATAGGAGAATTCCGTCTCCTCGATCCTGATGGGATAGCCGCCATGCGGAAAGGCGGCGCGCGCCTCGGTCAATTCCCCGTTGCTAACAGGGAAGAAACGGATCTGGTCGAAGAAGTTGAGCAGCCAGGGTTTCCCCCTGGCAAAGGCCGGTGTCTCCCGCCAGGTGTTCCAGACCTGGATGGTGCGGCCGAAAAGCTGGTAGCCGCCCGGCCCCTCCATGCCGTAGATGCACATATAGGCGCCGCCGATGCCGACGGCATTCTCCGGCGTCCAGGTGCGGGCCGGATTGTATTTCGTCGTCACCAGGCGATGGCGCGGATCGGTCGGCGTCGCAACCGGCGCACCGAGATAGACGTCGCCGAGACCAAGCACGAGGTAGCTCGCATCGAAGACGATATCGCGAACGGCCTGCTCGTCGGGAAGACCGTTAATGCGGCGGATGAACTCGATATTCGACGGGCACCAGGGCGCATTCGGGCGCACGAGCTCCTGATATTTGCGCATCGCAAGCTCGGCATCCGGATCGTTCCAGGACAGCGGCAGATGCACGATGCGGCTCGGCACCCTGACCTCCTGCGCCGCCGGAAGTGTCGCCTCGATCTCGGAGAGCAGCCCGAGCAGGCGCCGGCGCGTCAGCTGCGTGCCGTCGTAGTGGATCTGCAGCGAGCGGATGCCGGGGGTGAGATCGACGACGCCGGGCAGCCTGGCCTCGACGACTGCCTGCATCAGCAGATGCACCCGCAGCCGCAGCGCGATATCGAGCGTCATCGGCCCATATTCGACAAGCAGATTGTCGTCGCCCTGGCGGCGATAGACGACGGAAACCGGGCCGTCGTCGCGGATGCCGACGATCGGCGATCCCGTCTCTTCCGTGACCCGCCGCACCGCCGGACCTGCAATCGGGTCTTGCGGCCGCGCCACGGCATGAAAACGGATGCGATCGCCGGGCTTGAACTGGCCCATCTTCCACTGCTCGTCGCGGGCGATCACCGCCGGGCAGACGAAGCCGCCGAGGCTCGGACCATCAGGGCCGAGAATGATCGGCATGTCGCCGGTGAAATCGATCGCCCCGATCGCATAGGCATTGTCATGCAGGTTGGAGGGGTGCAATCCAGCCTCGCCGCCATCGCTGCGCGCCCAAATCGGGGCCGGGCCGATGAGGCGCACACCGGTACGGGCGCTGTTGAAATGCACCTCGTAAGCCGTCGAAAACAGCGTCTCGATATCGCCATCCTCGAAGAAATCAGGCGCGCCGTGCGGGCCATAGACGACGCCGACATCCCATTCGCGCGTCAAGGCGGCGGGCACCGTTGCGGGCGTTGCCGGTTCGGCTGGCGCCTGACGGGCGAAATGCAGCACATGCCCCGTCTTCAGCGTGCCGGTGGCGTTGCCGCCGAACTGGCCGAGGCCGAAGGTCGCCCGCGAGCCGAGTACGACGGGCGCGGCAAAACCGCCGGCGACGGCGAGATAAGCGCGTTGCCCCGGTCCTTCGATCGTTCCGATCGACAGAATCTGACCGGCGCGGATCGTCACTGGCGCATCATGCGGCAGCTTTGCGCCATCGCATGTCATCGGCATGCGGGCACCGGCGAGCGCGATGGTCTGGTCGGCATAAAAGCGCAGCGTCGGGCCGGAAACCGTCAGCTCCAATGCAGCCGTCACATCGGCATTGCCGACGAGGCGGTTGGCATGGCGGAAGGAGCGCTCGTCCATCGGCCCGCTCGGCGGCACGCCGACATGCCAAAGGCCGAGCCGGCCCGGCAGTTCCTGGATGCTCGACTGCGCGCCGGGCGCGAGAACCTCTACGACATCGGGAACGAAGGCGAAGTCGCGCAGCGCCGTCGTCGCCACCTTGGCGCCGGCAAGCAGGTCGGAAGCGGCAATCGTCCTGAGATAGTCGAGATTGGTCTCGATGCCTGATATTGAAGTCGCCGCAAGTGCTGCCTTCAACTTCTCGATCGCCGCTGGCCGGTCTTCCGCCGCCACGATCAGCTTGGCAAGCATCGGGTCGTAGAAGGGCGTTACCTCCGTTCCCGTCTCGATCCAGCCGTCGACGCGGGCATTATCAGGGAAGACGACCTCGGTCAGCA
>Ga0307515_10020289_pt1 | contig 11867 bp, 5 predicted proteins | sample 17_EM_MG_FD_194513 | JGI IMG/M metagenome (GOLD analysis project Ga0307515, IMG submission 194513) | Populus trichocarpa ectomycorrhiza microbial communities from riparian zone in the Pacific Northwest, United States - 17_EM | ecosystem: Host-associated > Plants > Roots > Unclassified | place...
CGTCGAGCAGCTCGTACACGCATTGGCTCAAGTCTTGAATCCAGATTCTCCGCTTAGGAGGTACGTGCATAGGCAATCAAACGCCTTGTCGTCCTTGCTCAGTCCAAGGCTCTCCAGACAGTTTCTTGGTTTGAAACCGCAGGAGGTCCGACATCTTGGGATCCTCATATGATCTGTTTCTAGTTGCTGATCGCCCTACTTTTCGCAGATCGATGACATCGAACATAAGCTCTCTAAGGTTTTGCAGGTGACCAGGACGATCAAGAACACGTTAGTTCCTGTCAACAGGTTTCCGCCGGAGATCTTGTTCAGAATTCTCGAATATCGCACCCGTGAGTGTGATCTGGTCGCGGCCACGCAAGTCTGTCGGTATTGGCGCTCTAATCTCATATCCGGCCCATCTCTCTGGACCTACTTCCAGTTTCAGGATAAGTCCAGACACAATATCGACCGCACACTCACGTACCTCGAGCGGTCCAAATCAGCGCCCATCAACGTCAGCATACACTCTAGTTCGGAGCAAAACCTCGACGTGCTCAAGCCCCTCACTCCGCATATCGCAAGAATGAGATCATTGGTCTTCCAGGTTTCCCACGACATCTACACTGCCTCCCGCCTCTTTTGTAACCCCGCCCCACTTTTACAACACCTAGAAATTCGCACTTCCGAAGGTGTTGTCCACCTCCCTGACAACTTCCTCGGCCAACGAGCGCCCTCACTCCGTTCCGTCAACTTTTATCGCACATGCCCAAGACTCGAATTCCTTTTTCCGCTTCCCAACCTCACGGAATTTCATCTATCTCTGGTGGATGATACGACTCCGTTCCGTGTGGGTGCACCGTTTCAGTTCCTCTCCGAATCCCCTCTGCTGCAGAAGATTAGTGTCGACGTCCACGACCGGATTGTACAAGATGTTTCCCTGGACAAGGTCATCTCGCTGGAGTCGTTGGTAGACTTGGATTGTGGTTGCAATTGTGCTGGTCAACTTCTTCCCTTCCTGAGGCTCCCGCGCCTTAAGCGACTTCGAGTGACCTCGACGAGATCGAGGCAAACACAAACGCTGGCCGATTTCCTACCCTACGGCGGTCGTGCGCTCCTGGCCGGAGTGACCAAAATTTTCCATTACCTTGACAAATATGGGCACTCACATAGGGTCGAATTGTCCGGTAACGAATTTGATGTTTCATTCTGTGCCTTTCATATCAGGACAAACACCACCCTCATTGACTGGTCTCCCGACCAGACGTTCGTTCCATTTGGACAAATAGAAGACCTGAAACTTGAAGGGAGCGCTCCCACCCCCACAGGCCTCCCTATCGATGTCTTTGCCCTGGAGAATCTAAGGGTTCTTCGGATGGCCCTATGGAGTGAAGAGACCACCGAAGAACTCTTGCGTTCGTTGCACCCAGGCCCGGGGGTAGCTGAGGTTCCTTGTCGGTTCCTCCAAGAGATCGAGTACAGTTTCTGGAAATATCAGGGGTTGGGACTCCCGGGGTTGTTTGTGAGTCTGGTCAGGGAAAGGAAGCATGCTGGTTATCAGATGAGGCTTGTTTCCTTGGTGATTAGACGTGATGCATTCCATCAGGATCTCTTGGAAAAGTTGAAGGAGCATGTGGGGGAGGTTCGAACCAGGGAATTGGACGAAGGCGTGTAGGCCTATTACCGCTCCTGTTCCGACTCAAGCTTCGACAGACTGCCCCCTTTTGCAATTGATGTACACTGTAAACCATAGACTACCGTGTAGCGGTTGTGTGTACTACGGTAACGGTTAATTACTATGTAGTCCCTCGGAGCCGGTCGACAGAGAGTCTAGGTTAGTGATCATCGCGATAATGTCTGCAAGCGAGTTCACTTAGCTCGCGATGTTGGATCCGTCAACGAAAGAAGGCAGTTGTGGTCTCAGACTCACCGGCTTCGTTGCACCTTAGTTGATGAAGTCATGTGTATCAAATTATGTCTTCGTCAACGTCGGTTCTGAGTATTGAGGCGAGCGTGTACGTATGTATGCGGTGGGTCAGCGCTTCAGTTTCAACTACGTTGAGCGATCGAAGTGAACAGGGGGTGCTTGTTCAACCCTATCCACCACCATCCAGAATGTCGCACTCGTACCCGGGCAGCGAGCTCAGTATCGAGCAGCTGGTGCACGCGTTGGCTCAAGTCTTGAATCCAGGTTCTCTGCTTAGGAGGTACGCACATCTGCGATCAAATTCCATGTCATGGTCCTTGCTCAGTCCACTCTCCAGAGAGTTTTTTGGTTTGGAACCGGAGAAGGTCCGATATTTTGGGATCCCGATATGATCTGTTGCCAGTTGCTGATTGCCATACTGTTCACAGATCTATGGCATCGAACATGAGCTCTCTAGGGTTTTGCAGACGACCAGGATGGTCAAGAACACGTTTGTTCCCATCAACAGGCTTCCGCCGGAGATCTTGTCGAGGATTCTCGAATGTCGTACTCGCGAGCGTGATCTTGTTATGGCCACACAAGTCTGTTGGTACTGGCGCTCTACCCTCGTATTCAGTCCATCTCTCTGGACCTGCTTCCAGTTTCGGAAGGAGTCCAGGCATGATATCGACCGCACACTCACGTACCTCGAGCGGTCCAAGTCAGCGTCCATCGACGTCCGTATAGAGAATGATTTGGAACAGAACCTCGACCTGCTCAAGTACCTCGTTCCACATATCGCAAGAACGAGATCGTTGGCCATCTGGATCTTCCGCGACATCCACACCGCCTCCCTCCTCTTTTGCAACCCCGCCCCGCTTTTGCAACACCTAGAAATTCGCACTTCTGAAGATGTTGTGCACCTCCCCGACAACTTTTTTGGCCAACGAGCGCAGTCACTCCGTTCCGTCAAATTCGTTCGCATATGCCCAACACTCGGATCCCTTTTTCCACTTCCCAACCTAATGGAATTTCATCTATCTCTAGGTACCACGACTCCGTTCTACGTGCGTGCGCTGTTTCAGTTCCTCTCCGAATCCCCTCTGCTGCAGAAGATTTGTATCAACGTCCGCAACCTGGGTATACAAGACGTTTTCCTGAACAAGGTCATCTCGCTGGAGTTTTTGGTAGAGTTGGATTGTGATTGCAATTGCGCTAGTCAAATTATCCCATTCCTGAGGCTCCCACGCCTTAAACGACTTCGAGTGACCTCGAGGGAACAGGAACAAGCGCAGACGCTGGCCGATGTCCTGCCCTACGGTGGCCGTCCACTCCTGGCCGGAGTGACCAAAATGCTCTATGACAACAGTCAATATACGCACTCCCATAGGGTTGAATTATCCGGTAATGGAATTGATGTATCATTCAGGCTATTTCGCACCACGGCAAGCACCAACCTCGTCGACTGGCCTCCCGATAAGACGTGCGTCCCATTTGGACAGATAGAAGATCTGAAATTCCAAGGATGTCCTCCTCCCCCAACAGGCCTCCCCATCAATGTCTTTGCCTTGGAGAATCTAAGGGTTCTCCGAGTGGCTCTATTTCATGAAGAGCCCACCAAAGGACTTTTGCGCGCGTTGCACCCAGGCCCAGGGGCAGCCGAGATTCCTTGTCGGTCCCTCCAGGGGATCGCAATTGACTACATTTACTGGAAATCACAGGGGCCACTCCCGTGGTTGCTCGTAAGTCTAGTCAGGGAAAGGAAGCAGGCTGGTTATCAGCTGAGGCTTGTTTGCTTGGTGGCTAGAGATGATGCATCCTGTCGAGATTTCTTGGAGGAGTTGAAGGAGCATGTGGGGGGGGTTCTGCGAGCCAGGCCATGAGACGAAGGGGTGCAGGCCTGTTGCTGTTTCTGTTCCGCTTCGAGCTTCGACGCACCGCCCCCTTTTGTAATTGATGTACACGGTAAACAAAATACTCCCGTCTGCTAGTTGTGTGTACTACAGCAAACGGTTAATCACTACACACTACGTCCCTCGGAGCCGGTTGACAGACAGCCTATGTATAAACGAGCGATCACCGCAACGATGTCGAGCGAGTTCATTGAGCTCGCGATTTCTAGATCTGTCAACGGGGAAAATATGATTATGGTCCACCGGCTTCGTCACACCCTGAAGACGTCACCGGCTGCACGGCTGTACATTGCATTTCCTTGAGTACTCTCCCGATTTGATTACCAGAGTTTTTTTACCGTGGCGATGGTCGACTCAGTGTAGGCCGGAAAAAATAACTCGACAACTAGGAAGTTTTACAAAATTCTGTCTTTGTCAACGTAGGTTCTGAATATTGTGGCAAGCATGTATATGTATGCGGTGAGTCAGCGTTTCAGCGCTTTAGCTCCAACTATAGTACGTTGAACGATCGAAGTGAACAGGGGGTGCTTGTTCAGTTGAACCCTATCCACTACCATCCAGCATGTCGCACTCGTACCCGGGCAGTGAGCTCAGCATCGAGCAGCTTGTATACTCGTTGGCTCAAGCATTGAATTCAGATTCTCCGCTTAGGAGGTACGTGCATACGCAGTTAAATGCCATGTTGTCGTCCTTGCTCAGCCCACTCTCCAGACACTTTCTTGATTTAGAGCCGCAGAAGGTCCGATATCTTGAGATCCTGATATGACCTGTTGCTAGTTGCTGATCGCCCTGTTATTCGCAGATCGATAGCATCGAACATGAGCTCTCTAAGGTTTTGCAGACGACCAGGACGATCAGGAACACGTTTGTTCCTGTCAACAGGTTTCCGCCGGAGATCTTGTCGAGAGTTCTCGAATATCGCACTCGCGAGCGTGATCTGGTTGTGGCCACACAAGTCTGTTGGTACTGGCGTTCTACCCTCGTATCCAGTTCATCTCTCTGGACCTGCTTCCAGTTTCAGAAGGAGTCTAGGCACGATATCGACCGCACACTCACGTACCTCGAGCGGTCCAAGTCAGCGCCCATCGACGTCCGTATAGTAAAGAATTATTGGAAAGGGAACCTAGACGTGCTCGAGTACCTCGCTCCACATATCGCAAGAACGAGATCGTTGGCCATCCAGACCTCCCATATGGATGATGCCTACACCGCCTCCCTCCTCTTTTGCAACCCCGCCCCACTTTTGCAACACCTAGAAATCTTTAGTGCTTCCGAAGTCGTTGCGCCCCTCCCCGACAACTTTCTTGGCCAACGAGCGCCGTCACTCCGTTCCGTCAATTTCGTTCACATGTGCCCAACACTCGAATCCCTTTTTCCACTTCCAAACCTAACGGAATTTCATCTATCTCTGGGTCCCGCGACTCCGTTCCGCGTGGGTGCGCTGTTTCGGTTCCTTTCCGAATCCCCTCTGCTGCAGAAGATTCAGATCAACGTCCACAACTGGAGCGTACAAGATGTTTCCCTGGACAAGGTCATCTCTCTGGAGTCATTGGTGGAATTGGATTGTGGCTGTAATCGGACTGGTCAAATTATCCCCTTCCTGAGGCTACCGCGTCTCAAACGACTTCAAGTGACCTCACTGGGACTGGAACAAGCGCAAACGCTGGCCGATGTCCTGCCCTACGGTGGTCGTGCGCTCCTGGCCGGAGTGACCAAAATGTTCTATGACTCCGACCCATATACGCACTCCCATAGGATCGAATTGTCTGGTAACGGAGTCGATATGTCACTCCGTGCATTTGGCGCCGTGGCAAACGCCACCCTCGTTGACTGGTCTCCCGATCAGACATGGATCCCGTTTGGACAGATAGAAGACCTGGAATTTGAACGAGGTCCTCCTATAGGTCACCCTATCGACATCTCCGCCTTTGAGAATCTAAGGATTCTTCGAGTAGTTTTGCGGGATGAAGAGCCCACCAACGGACTTTTTCGTTCGTTGCATCCAGGCCCAGGAGCATCTGGGGTGCCTTGTCGGTCCCTACAAGAGATAGAGGCCAAGGTCGCTCCCCGGGGATCCCAGGGGCCATTCCCAAGGTTGCTCGTAAGTCTAGTCAGGGAAAGGGAGCGGGCTGGTTATCGGCTGGAGTCTGTTTCCTTGGTTGTTGAATATTGGGGACCCAGATGTGCGAGTCCCCCGGAGGAGTTGAGGAAGCATGTGGGGGAGGTTCGAATCAGGGCATATGTCGAAGGGGTGTTAGTGGCCGTCTCTGTTCTGCCTCGAGCTCCGACGGGCCACCCTCTTGCAATTGACATACACGATAAACCACAGACCACCGCGTACCGGTTGTGTGTACTACAATAAACGGTTAATTACTACGCATTCCCCCGGAGCCAGCTGATACATGGTCTAGGTTAGCGACCATCGCGATGATGTTGAGCGAGTTCACTGAATTCGCGATGTCTGGATCCATCAACCTTCTCAACGAAAAAAAGCGGTTGTGGTCTCACTGGCTTCATCACACCCTGATGAAGTCACATGTATCAAACCCTGTCCTCGTCAACGTCGGTTCTGAAATATTTCGGAGGCGAGCGTGTACGCGGCGGGTCAGCGCTTCGAACGTTAGGTAAGCGTCGAACGATCGAGGTATATAATACAGAAGGTGCTCGTTCAACCCTATCCATCACCATCCAGCATGTCACACTCGTACCCGGGCAGCAAGCTCAGCATCGAGCAGCTGGTGCATGCATTAGCTCAAGTCTTGAATCCAGACTCTCCGCTTAGAAGGTACGCGCGTACGCACCAAATGTCATGTCGTCGTCCTTGCTCAGTCCGCTCTCCAGAGGGTTTCTTCGTTTAAACCCGCAGAAGGTCCGATATCTTGGGATCCTCATATGACCTGTTATCAGTTGCTCATCAATATATTATTCACAGATCTACGGCATCGAACGTAGACTCTCTAAGGTCTCGCGGGGTATCAGGATGATCAGGAACACGTTTGTTCCCGTCAACGGGCTCCCTCCAGAGATCTTATTGAGGATTCTCGAATGTCGCACCCGCGAGAGCGATCTGGTCGCAGCCACGCAAGTCTGTCGATATTGGCGCTCTACTCTCACATCCAGTCCATCTCTCTGGTCATGTTTCCAGTTTCAGTCCAGCCACGATCTCGACCGCACACTCACGTACCTTAAGCGGTCCAAGTCAGCGCCCATCGACGTCAGCATAAATACTGGTTTGACGGAAAACCTCGACGTGCTCGAGTATCTCGCTCCACGTATCGCAAGAACGAGGTCGTTGGTCATCCAGGCCTACCACGACATCCACACCGCCTCCCTTCTTTTTTGTAACCCCGCCCCACTTTTGCAACACCTAGAAATCCTTAGTACCTCCGAAGGGGTTGTGCACCTTCCCGACAACTTCCTCGGCCAACAAGCGCCGTCACTCCGTTCCGTCAGTCTCGTTCGCATATGCCCAAGACTCGAATCTCTATTTCCACTTCCCAACCTAACGGAATTTCATCTATCTCTGGTGGATGATACGGCTCCGTTCCGTGTGGGTGCACTGTTTCAGTTCCTCTCCGAATCCCCTCTGCTGCAGAAGATTGGTGTCGACGTCCACGACCGGAGTGTACAAGACGTTTTCCTGAACGAGGTCATCTCGCTGGAGTCGTTGGTAGAGTTGGATTGTGATTGCGATTGCGCTAGTCAAATTATCCCATTCCTGAGGCTCCCGCGCCTTAAACGACTTCGAGTGACCTCGAGGGAACAGGGGCGAGCGCAAACGCTGACCGATGTCCTCCCCTACGGTGGCCGTCCACTCCTGGCCGGAGTGACCAAAATACTCTATCGGTCTGGGGCGCCATATTCGGTCGAATTGTCCGGTAACGGGGTTGATGTATCATTCAGGGTACCCCCTCCCACAGAAACCACCCTCCTTGACTGGTCTCCCGATCAGACATGGATCCCATTTGGACAGATAGAAGACCTGGAATTCCGAGGACTTTCTCCCACCCGCATAGGCCTCCATATCAATGCCTTCGCCTTGGAGAATCTAAGGGTTCTTCGAGTGGTTCTATTTAATGAAGAGCGCACCAAAGGACTTTTGCGCGCGTTCCACCCGGGCCCAGGGACAGCCGAGGTTCCTTGTCGGTCCCTCCAAGAGATTGAAGTTTACAACACTTACTGGGGGTCCCAGGAGCCACTCCCAAGGTTGCTCGTAAGCATAGTGAGGGAAAGGAAGCAGGCAAGTTGCCAGTTGAGGCTTGTTTCCTTGGTGGTTGGATATGAGGGATACCATCGGGATTTCTTGTTGGAGCTGAAGGAGCATGTGGGGGAAGTTCGAGCCAGGGAACACGAGCCAGGGAACGGAGGAGTGTAACCCCATTGCCGTTTCTGTTCCGCCTCGAGCTTCGACAGATTGCCCCCTTTTGCCATTGATGTATATGGTAAACGATAAACTTCCGTGTACCGGTTGTGCGTACTACAGCAAACGGTTAATCACATTGTGCTACGTCCTCCGGAGCCGGTCGACGGGCAGCCCAGAGGCGAGCGATCACTGCGACGATATCAATCGATCCGTTAGCGAGAAAAAGTAGTTGTGGTCTCACAAGTTTCGTCGCACCCTGATGAAGTCACCGACCGCACGGCTGTTTCACCTCCTTGCATACTCTCCCGATTTAATCACCAGAGCTTCGTTATGATGGTCGATGTGGGCCGGAAAAAACAATCCGACAACCGGAAGGTCTTATAAAATTTTATCTGGCAGGGTTGTTCTATACATATAAAAATTAAGTAAATCCCCGGAGTTTGGTGATGCCAGGGGTGCGTGCCTCCTGTCCTGGCGCAGTATCTTCCGCCCGACGGACTATGATGGACTTTCTGCTGTGTTGTCACACTGGGAGAGCCTGCAGCTCGTACGGCCTTATCGTCCTAATTCCTGCATGACCGTTGTCGCCTCCCTGAGGTAGATATCCACTCACTGTCTGGATCTCACGGTTCTGGAGGTTCGCTTCAGCACCCAAGAGATCATCAGGGATTTACAATGGCTGCTCGATGAAAGCCCTGGGCATGACGGAGCCGAGTACAAACTCTGGAATCTAAGGGTTAAACACTACCAATCGAAGTGCATGATGAGGACGTTGTATAAAACTGTCACGGTGGGGTTCGAGGTTGTTTTCTCATGCTCGGCACGTTGTCCCGGCTCGGGGCAATGATCGTTTATCCAAGCCGCGTTCGAGGCATAGGATTGACGGAGATACATTTGATGTCAACGTGACCGTCTGCTGTATCTTTCCTTTCGGCCCGGGTCTTCCGCTTTGTTCGGCCGCACGCCGTTGCGTTCAATGTTGTACTGTGTGACATTCCTAGGTAGTCACATGTCACACCCCGGCCCCCCTCCTCGGAGTCACTGCTCAAAACTCTCCCATTGCCATTGGGGCTCTGCCAGTCCCGTCTATCCCGTCTACAAATCGTAGTATATTTCCACAAAGGTGACTTATATAAAGCGCTTGCAGTCCGTGCTACTTCACCGCCGCTAAGCTCCGTGCAGGCTACCATGATCCATGACAGCGCGCCTTATCGCGTTCTAATGATTAGCGAACTGGCGAGGCACATCGCCAGCCAACTCGTGCTCATTGAAGCCGAAGGCAGCGCCGTGAATCTTGCTTGCGCATGTCGGTCCCTCAAAGAACCAATCCTCAGCACGCTTTGGGAGACACAATCGTCGCTGTATACCCTCTTAGGGGTCTTGCTTGAAAATCGGGGATCTTTCCCCCAGGTTGTGGGGGATCCGTCGCCAGGGGATTGGGACAGAGTCAAACGCTACGCGTCTTGGATGTGCCAAGTCCACTTGTATGAGTGGATGTACCTCGGAGAGGAAACCCCCAAAAAATTACGCTTCAATTCACCTCCCGGTGGATGGTTCCCAATGCTGCAGGATTTATCTTTTTGCATCAAAGACGAAACTATCCCGTACGCCGACTTATTATTCTCTCCGCATTTGAAGAGGGTTTCTATCGTCCTACCAGTGGCATGGAAGTATGACGGCGTTCCCCTCCGTGTTCTTCCATTCTTGGTTCCGACCCTCTCCGCGTTACCGACTTCGAGTCTTGAACGGATATCAGTACAAACCCGCCATCGGACGGCGCCCTGGGTGCATCTCAAAGACTTGTTCTCTTCTATCGTTTTGCGTTGCGGGCCATCATTTACGGAATACGACTCCCCGATTCCATTGTCAGACGCGGCGCTAGACCATCTGATTCAGCTTCCCCACCTCCATACCTGGTGCATCTATGGTCCCCCGCCTACCTATCCCGCTTCATCCTTGCCCCTCGTTTTCCCGCCCCTCAGGGAACTTACACTCGGGGGAGGTGCTACGCGTGGATGGCTTTCACTGTTGGGACGTTTAGAGGGGGGTACTGCCACCGCGCAAGGGGTGACACCATTGTCCAAGGCGAAGGGATCGCTGAAAGTCCTGAACGTCGAAGACACTCTCGATATCGACATCGATGCTTCTTCCGTCTCCACGATTCAATGTTTTCGGAATCTGGTCCATCTCAAATGGTTTAGCTTCTGCTACCGCAGCGAACACGACGATGACAAATGCATCTTCAAGTTAAACAATGACAACATCACCGAACTCACTATGGCCCTGACTCAGCTGGAGTCTCTTCACTTCGGATACCCGTGTTCCGAAAACACCTGTTTCACGACCGTCGCCTGCCTCCTTCCTATTTCCGTTCATTGCAGCAAGTTGCAGGAGTTGGCGATCCACTTCAACACCACGAATATCGTCGATGATTTCAAGAACATCTTAGAGGACCCTCGATTCCAGCAGCTACGCTCACTCCCAAGGTGCCCGCTCGTGTGTCTAGATGCCGGTCGAATACCGCTCAACCTTGACGAGTCCGGCTCCGAAACCGTGGTGAAGGGAATAATTGATATCTTCCCGTCCCTGACACGTCTTGAAGGGCGCGAACGAAGCTGGGGTAAACTCTCTAAGGAAATCACGAACTTCTGGGAGGACTCGGAGTGAAACCTCCCCGTGCGTCGCCGGTAAGTGTAGCCCCTGAGTTTCCACTTTGCCCAACACATTCATAAACGACGATTAGAGCACGAACAATACCCCCCACACCGGCACTTATAACACGTCAACCCACATATCAGTAACCGGTGCTACGTGTTGAAGTCCGACGCTCGCGTCGAGGATTTCAGCGTCTCGATCCTATGTTTATGTCTGTTTTGACATACGAGCTTTTTGTTATCGTTTTTCGTTCGCTGGCACTTCTCAGTTCCTTTTGTCGAACTGAGGAGTGAGTGCCCCTTTTAACCTTGTACCTTTCAGCTCAATTGCTCACATTCTCATGTAGTATACTAATCTGGATTTCGTCCAGTTTCCTTTACCACGATGTACCTTGCTATGATATATCATACATCACAATACACAACGGCCAGATAGCATCATCACTATACACCACGACCTCGTTGTAATTCAGTCGGCCGCCAACTTCTCCCAGGATTTATATCCTCATCAGCCTTATACCCTGCCGAAGAACTATCGGCAACGACACTCAAAGAGTTGTAACCAGCGGGCGGTTCAGTCAGAGTGGTGTTGCTAACGGTCATTTTTGTACCCCTTCCCGGCGACCGCGTTGTTCAGCAGCGTTGTCGTCCAGCCGGGAGTGCAATAGTTGCGCAAATTCCCATCTGATCTGCCAAAATCCCAACGCGGCGGCCGCTCGGATATGGTGCAGGACGTAGCTTAGTCAGCAAGTACATATGGTTCCTTTTTCGGTAACACGCGCTGCTTATCTAATTTTTCACGCGCAACACCGCTGGCTTCACTCAGGGGCGAGCTGCCGTTTTCGATTCGCCCCTCGAGGCTTCCGACCAATCATGAGTACTCCCGCGGGGGGCATCAGCCAATCACAAGCAGCACTCGATACCCATCCTTCGTGACGCGTCTATGCGCGGTGGGTCAGCGCTTTGACATCAAACGTTAAACGATCAAGGTAAACAGGAAGTACCTGTTCAATCGCATCCACCACCACCCAGCATGCCGCACTCGTACCCGG
>Ga0307515_10020290_pt1 | contig 11866 bp, 6 predicted proteins | sample 17_EM_MG_FD_194513 | JGI IMG/M metagenome (GOLD analysis project Ga0307515, IMG submission 194513) | Populus trichocarpa ectomycorrhiza microbial communities from riparian zone in the Pacific Northwest, United States - 17_EM | ecosystem: Host-associated > Plants > Roots > Unclassified | place...
TATTCAATAAAATATTGTTGTGTTTTTTTTTCAATTTCATCCTTCAACAATCAATTTTTTAAATTTTTTTATTTTGATTTTTTTCAATTTAATCTTTCAATATTATGTTGTTTTGAGAATTGTGATTAATATTTTTTTTCAATTTTGTTTTTTGTTGGATTATATATAACTCTCATGAATTTAGTTTGTTTTTCTCGATTTCAACCTTCAACATTAGATTTATTTGAAGTGAGACTTTGTAATTTTTTTATTTACTTTCAATAAATTTATCTTGATTTTATAATATAAGTTACGAGTTTTTATAAATTTATCTAGATCTTATAACCTATTTTTTATTTGCATTCCATCGTTATCAATTTTTTTTATTAGTTTGACTTACAATGGTTAACTATTTATCATAATATAATTAAATAAAATTCTCGTATTGAATCAATTCAGAAACATGATTCAAGAGTTTTTATTGCTTTTTTTAAATTATACTAGCAGTACTTAATATATATTTTTTATATTAATGTTTTTTTAAAATTAACCGTAGCATAGCGCGTTACAGAATGATCAGTGCCCGTCATCACAACGAGGAAAGTGGAAGACCTGAATTTAGTTTGACGCCTAAATTAAGGTAAGTAGATGTCTTTCACAGTTAATCTCCGTCTCATTTACGCTTCAAATTCATGCTTTTCATCGCTACAATCGATTCTTCCATGCTCCAATTTTGAAATCTCAAAAACATTAGGGAACAAATGAAGTTTTTCTTCTGATATCGCAACTTCCAATTTTTAATTCATAAGAGGAGCTGAAGGGTTGACATTTACAAAAAGAAAATTTATATTAATGTGGAAGTTCGGGTCAACTTGTGTATATCTCGACTAATCTCATGGGCCTTGATGTTAACGACCATGTAACCCTCAAATGACTCTAAAGTTTGTAAAATTCGAACTGATGATCTCTAATAAATAAATTTAGTATCTCTCCAGCTACTTACGTCCTTCTTAGTAGACATTTACAATTCTTTTTCACTTAAGAAGAATCAAAATCAATACAGTGGTACTGATTACATTTATAAGAAACTGAATACAGGCAAGGAAAAGGGGGAAAAAAAAATACTCTGCTCATAAATTATTGGCCATGAATCATGCCATGTGAATAGCTGTGCAACAGATCAAACCCAGTCATCTTGTCATTTCTGAACACGATCATCGAGCTAGCATTTCGAGACATTACAATAAAATGTCGAAGCCTTGATCTACTGGAAAACCTAATATTTCTGCTGCCACAATGTTTTAGAAACAAAGGATATACAGGCAGGTTGCCACACTGTCCTCACTGACTAGACAAGAAAATCCTACATGTTGGCTGGTTTTCCTTTGTTCCAGCCACAAATCTCTAGGACACGTTGTATTTAATTATAAGATTAATTTAACAGAAGAATACTGGGTTAGAACAAGGAAATCCACTGCTAAGTTTTTTTCTTTTTGCTGGATCGCTTGAAATGGGATTTCATGAATGTTCATCCACCCAATTTCTCGGAGAAAATACTATCACAGCATGGAAGCTGATCTTTTTTTATCTGAAAAAGAAGATTTTCTCCTGAAAATCTAATAAACTAACAGCCCCATTTCACTGCATGGATGACAGGTGTTAAAGAGCAAACACCACGGCTTGATAACAGCGCCATTATCAGCGAGCACCAAGGCTAATGCTGCTTGAAACCACATGCCATTAATTTAGCTTACATAGATTCAGAGATTTATTTAAAAGTTAGCTACACTTTTACCATCCTTTAAGGAACACATTACTGATCATAGTGCAAAGTTCAATACAAAGAGTCAACAAGTAGTCTTAGCCGTCCGATAAATTGTACCTCAAGGAAGCTTCGCCAAGATGGGTTAGGTGACAAAATCACAATCCACCAAATACCCCGATTCTGTATCCTACTACTAATGGTGTTAAATACATACGTATCGCTAATCAATCCCTCCCTCGTCAGATGGCATGTATTAGTAATTTATGGGTATGCAAGCTAGCGATCTTGATATCGTGCCTTATGGTTTGAGAGTTAAAGAGACAACACTGTTCCCTCTGCATGTGCTCTCTGCTCCTCCTGTAATTTTCCCTTCCAGATTCTCTCTCATCTTCCCTCTTATCAGACAGTTCTGCCCCATATATATATACTCTCCCTTTCACTCTCTCAAAGGTCAAGTCTCGTAGATGGTTTTATAGAAAAAGAAGAGTTGCACAACAAACGCAAAAACAAGATCTTGATTATTTCCTTCATGTCTCAAACGCTAGGACCAAACATGCCTGAAACAACTCCTTCCCCCTCTATCTGGGCACTTTCTCACATGAAACTCCGATTCTTTGCTCGTGTCAGGCGGTTCTTGCAAACCAAAACGATACAGAGGAATATTAAATCAAGAAATAAAGCTATGGTCAGTAAAGAAGAGCAAGTAACCACTGCGGATAAACGAAGTGGTGATGATGATGATGATGATTCTGTGGTGCTACAAAGATCAGTGAAGAGACTTCACTTTGGAGGCTTGGAAGAGAAGGAGATGGCAGCTATTGAGATTGAAAGATTAGCTAGAGAAGATGTTAAGATGAGAAAGATGATGGCTGAGCTTGGTGTTATTCCTGCCTTGGTGGGGATGGTGGCTTCGGAACTAGCTGGCCGTCGGAGAGTGGCTATTAAGGCCTTGATTGAGCTTGCTAATGGAACTTACACGTAAGTCCCTCTTCTTCTTCTTTTCCTAATTTAATATAATTTGATTTTCGTTTTTTCTTCATCTTTTCTTGGACTACATTATGCACAGTAAATTACAGTACTATTAAACCATCGGTAAAGGCATTGCTTTCGTGCGAATTAGATGTTAGGGACAATAATGATCCTATATTCTTATTTATTCATGGCTTAACTACTAATGAAATTCAACTAGAGTCCAGAATCACTCCCCGTTAGACATTCAATTGAGCAATTTTCCTTAAGAAATTCTGTACCTGTTTTGATAAATAAACGCAAAAGACAGCCTCCGGCAGGCCTTGGCATTGTAGAATTTGCCTAAACCTAACATCAGCTCGGGTGCTACATACACCAAGGTCTATAAAACTATTTGGCGTGTATCGAAGGGTCAAATCCCACTAGCACTTTAATTTGATCAGCCAACTGCTTTAAAGCCATTGTGGGTCTGTGACTGACCATCCATGTCAAAATCTATTATTGTATTGTAATGTTAAGAAGAAAAAACCAAAGTCTGTACAAAAGAGCTTATGGATTTGGATGTTTTTTCAACCGAGTTTGAGAAAATGGAGTCGGGACTTCGGCACCATCTAGATTTGTTTTTTTTTTTCTTTTTTGGCAGGACTCCCAGTTATTTCATATAGGAGGGCCATATCAAATTTACTAACGATGGTTTCACATATGTTTCTTATTTTCTACGAACTCATTTCTCAATCTTATTACATCCTGTACAAAAAACAAAAAAAAAACTTTGAGAATCAAAATATTCAATAATTAATTGGGATCAATTGGGAGGCCACGAAGTGCGCTTGTTACACGCTCTATTGGGAAGCATAGAAGGAGGCAATGATGTTATTGAATCGACAATGTTGTCTTTAAATAGAAACTAATTACAGCTCATGAGAATTATTGCAGGGGATCCTCAGATTCCCTGTGATCCCTGAACGATAAACAAATTCATCTTTTGACTTCCATCTTTCAACTTAGATCTAAATCCAAGAATCCCTTTTGACTTTTTTTAGAAAGACAGCAATTTGTTTAATAAAACAAGTCTGTTCGTTGGTTCGTTTGGTGTGCCTGATGCTCATCTTTGATGGGGAGACCTTTAAAAATGCTACTGTCTTACTAACCCTAGAACAATAATGATACACCTTTTGTTTTATTAGCTGCAACTAGATTAGTGTGCTGTTCTTATTTTAATTAATGTACTTTTGTTTTTGTTTTTTTTCACTCTTCAGGAACAAGGCTCTCATGGTAGAAGCAGGGATTTTCTCAAAACTACCAGTTAACATAGATGTTTTAGAAGAACCAACAAGACATGAATTTGCAGAATTGATCCTGTCATTATCTTCCCTGGCAAATCATACCCAATTTCCTCTTGCTTCATCAGAAGTTCTGCCGTTTCTGATTGGAATTCTCGAGTCAGGCTCAAGCTGTGAAACCAAGGAGTCGTGTTTGGGTACTCTATACAACCTGTCGGCTGTGTTGGATAATACAGGAGCTTTGCTCTCTAATGGGGTAGTTCAAACTCTCTTGAGGTTAATATCAGTAAAAGCACTCTCCGAGAAAGCCCTTGCAACACTAGGGCATTTAGTGGTGACCTTAATGGGGAAGAAAGCAATGGAAAATAGTTCACTTGTGCCAGAGAGCTTGATAGAGATAATGACATGGGAGGATAAACCAAAATGTCAGGAATTATCAGCTTATATTTTGATGATTCTAGCTCATCAAAGCTCAGCTCAACGCGAAAAAATGGCTAAATCTGGCATTGTCCCTGCACTTCTTGAATTGGCGTTACTGGGGAGTCCTCTAGCTCAAAAGAGAGCACTAAAACTATTGCAATGGTTCAAAGATGAGAGGCAAACAAGGATGGGGCCACATTCTGGGCCTCAAACAGCAAGGATCGCAATAGGGTCACCTGTAAATCATAGCGAAGCTCAAGAAGGAAAGAAATTGATGAAGGATTTGGTGAAGCAAAGTTTACATAAGAATATGGAGTTGATAACTCGGCGAGCCAATGCTACTTCAGGGCACTCTTCCATGCTCAAGTCCTTGGTTATCAGCACAAGTTCTAAAAGCCTGCCCTGCTAAAGATTTTACAGGCCCTTTAGCAATTTCCAGGCGGCTCTTAAGATCCCAGTTCTCATGTTTGTTGATTATTGAAAACAGATCAAGGGATTGTGACCCTTAATTACCACATAAATGCTTTTGTGTGCAGTGTAGCTGATGATAATTGTACATGGCGGAACTAAAAAAAACTGCAGTCTCCAGATGGGGTCTCATTCCCATTCTTTCCAAGAATATCAATTTCAATTCTTGCACGAACTATTTTTCCTATTTTTATAGCCTTCCAGTTGCCAAAACTAGAAGATCAATTTTTGCTCTCCATAGCTTCATGGCTACTAATCATAAGCTTATGTGAGCAAATTTCAAGCTGCTGCAGTCTTCAACAAGTATCTGCACTGGGCAATCAATCCTAGCCCAGATCAAAATACCAGCCCAAGCCTCCAATAATAGCCCAGCCCAATTAGAACTCATTCAGGATCATCAAGCATTGACTTGAAACAAAACAACATCAAGGCCATGAAACCCTAAACGGTCTCCCAAATCCCAAAAACTTCAATCTCCACAAAATCAAGACCGGTTTTATTCTCTGTCCAGCGCATCTCCCTCCTTTCTAGGGTTTATTCCACGCAAACCACCAATCCTCCTCCTTCTCCGCCGCCATCGACACAATGGACTTCATTAAAAAACGCAAAGCCGACGAAAACGGCAATTCAATCCCCACCGGCACCACTCCCTCATCCCCAATCACGCCACTAACCCCCGAAGAAATCCGTAAAATCATCGAACCATTTACCAAAGACCAACTATTAGACATCCTCCAATCCGCCACGCTCCACCATTCTGACGTCCTTAACTCTGTCCGTTCCGTAGCCGACGGCGACATATCCCTCCGAAAGCTCTTTATTCGTGGTCTCTCTTCCGAGACAACCTCAGAAACCCTCCGAATTCTCTTTTCTTCGTCCGGAGAACTCGAAGAAGCTATTGTTATTCACGACAAGAACACAGGTAAATCGAAAGGTTTCGGGTTTATTACATTCAAACATGTAGACGCTGCTATGCTTTCGATTAGAGAACCCAGTAAAAAAATTGATGGAAGGATTACTGTTACGCAATTAGCATCGAATAATTCGAGTACTACTGATGTTTCGTTAAGGAAAGTATATGTTGGGAATGTGCCTTTTGAGGTTAGTTCTGAGAGGTTGTTGGGTTTTTTTTCAATGTATGGTGAGATTGAAGAAGGCCCGCTTGGGTTTGATAAATCGACTGGGAAATCAAAGGGTTTCGCATTTCTTATATACAAGAATGAGGAGGGGGCAAAGGCTGCTATTGCTGATCCTATGAAAAATATTGATGGGCATCAAGTTGTTTGTAAATTTGCTGCTGATAATAGGAAGGTTAATAAGAATAGTCAGGTTGGTGCGATTACACAAACATCACAACCATTAACGTATCCACCGCTAACAGGAAATTCACAAAATTATGGGCCTGCTAGTACTAATAGCTATCAGATCAATACTTCAATGACGGGTTCTGGATATAATGGTTCTTATAGGCATCCGCCATATTTAGGGGCGGGTTTGAATGATGGTGGACTGAATAACGCAGGGGCTTTAATGTATAGGATGCCACAGGCTTCGGGTTCTGGGGTATATCCAGATACCGGGTCTTATGCATTGCCTCAGCACCAGCAGCCATCGTCAATGTCAATGCCAATGCCGCCTCGATTGCCACATGGAGCTGGAGGGATGTATCAGGGTATGCCACCATATTACTGAAGGTAATTATTGCTATTTATTACTTTCAATTGATTTTGTTCAATGTGAGGTTCTTTTATTTTATGTAATTTTACTGTGTCTCCCCCTCCCCCCTTTTTCCATCAAACCTGTTGTTTTGTGTATATAATTGCATTTGTTAATTTTTGGACTAATTGCTGTGTCTCTTCAATTGTCAAGAAGCCTTGTCACAGCTCAATGGATTTGACAGTGTTGTTATAGCATTTTCTTTTTTGGAAAGTGGGTTATAGATAAACAATTATAACTACACTCGTGAAAGATAAGAGTTTTCAAATCTTCCAAAGATACACTGGACTTGTTGTATTTTGTGTTTTATGGCTTTCCACAACTGTTTTTAGCTTGTTATTCTGTCCTTTAGCCTGCATGAGCTTTATTCTACATGTTTGACATTGATGGGTGTTTGATTCAGGTGTGTGAGAGCTTCTTGGGCACAAGTTCTTTAAATGGTTGTCGTGTTTTCCTGAATGCAAGCAATGAATCTTTAATTTAATTATGTGGACTGCTGTGCTCTTGTTGCTGCTTCACTTCATCTGCTTCCATAAGTTGTGGTTGGATTTGTGATGGATGCTACTAACTTTACAAAAGTTAGTTAATATATGTAGAACAGTGCTTTTGCGGAAGGATTGTTGGCCTTTTCTGCTATGCTGGAATTTATGCTGATGTAGATGATAAATATCACTGTTTTTTCTGGTTCGTGCTGTTTTGTGCTGCTAAAGCAGAATTTGGTGTTTGAGTTTTCTTCATTCCCTTTACATTGCTATGGTTGTGTTAATTTTCAATTTCAATTGGTAAAATGTATTTTTTGTTTCACTTGTTATGGTTTCCAAATAGTTCAATACCAACCCAGCACCAAATTTTCTGCCAAGGGTTCCTTCATCGAACTTCAATACTGAAACCAAAACTTGCTCTGTCCCCTACTCTCTCTGATGCCCTACCTAGCCTGGCTCCTATACTCTCTTTTTCCTGGCCTGCAAGATTGATATTTCTCTATGAGAGAAAAACAACTGTCTTCAGCAATTAGATGATCAATTTGATGTCTTTTTGTCCATTCCCTTTGAAATTGCTTTTAACCTTTCCTCCTTTCTCGTTTTTATTTAGTGTAAAATGCATTTCAGTCCCTCAGTTTGATTTTTTCCCCCACCAAATAGACTTCTTCTATACGTGGTTATTTATATTGTATTGTGGTTTGGGCTTCATGAATGTAAATTGAATTACAGTGCTTCTGGCACCTTGGAGTTCAACTATTGATATTTGTGCTGCTTCTTGCATCTCTACATTTTTTCTTTTCTTCCATATAATTTGTCTGGCAGCATTGTTCTGGTTATTGGGCTCTTTGGGTTACTGAAATATTGAATGATAGTATTTTAAGAACAATCGAAAAAAAACAGAATGACTATGTGAACATGTAGGACAATCATATGGAAACACTATGCAAAAGGGTAGAAATTTCTCTGCAATATGCAGATTTGACAATAAATATAACACACTTGCGTAAATTTGGTAGAAATACAATTGGAATACGCTGATTCTATCCTAGGTAATCTATTGGAAATTAGTGGAAACCTGATTTTGGCTTACATTATGACAAGAGTATGGGATGCATTGGCTTTTTTATTATCTTGGTTGATGTTTTTGTAAGATGTGTCTTCGTAATGTCAAGTTCACTGCTACCTGTTATGAGTTTGTGGCTTGCAAATCAAATTCCCCTTGTTTTATAGGGTAAATCCCTTCATTGGCCCCTTTTCCCTGATGTCCGAAATTAGGTATTTGGCAGAATTGTTTTGAAAGTCTATGGCTGCATCTCATAACCTGTGATATGTGATTCAAATTATTGCTCACACAACCTGTCATTTGGTGTTGGAACTGACAACTTCAGTGTTCTTTGCTTGTTTGTTGCCAATATTTTTGTGGTGGGGCTGTCTTACCACAAATTATATGCACATTTGAAGCTGGGGTTCGAATTTGCTTTCCCATTGGAAACAAGCAACGAGGGACATCCACTCAATGAGCAACCTGTTTCTCTAGGACATCTAAAGATTGGCTCTTCTAATGCATTTTTTGTTGCTTGAAAAGATATTTTTCATTCCATAAATTCTTACAAGTTTTATAAACTTAATTATAGGCTGAAAATCATTTTAGAATCCCATATTTGATCTTAACTCCAGCTAGAAACAGATCTTGCTTGAGTTCTGATTTGCTCTCTTGCAGCGGTCATTGGTTTATTTGTTTGCCTGGGTTTTTCCTGTATCGAAACTGTTGAATTTGAATGATATTTAATTAAAGGTGTAATATAATTGAAGATAGGTTCAATTCTTTATCTTATATTAAACCCAAAAATGAAAGAAAATTTAGATCAATGTGCATTGCACTAAGAGCTATATTACCTTTTGGTTGCAATTTTGATTGTAGATCTATACAAGCATTATAATGTTTGCACATTGATATTTTATCAATCTTAAGATTTTAGGTTGAACCATGTAACAGTAAAGGAAATTGTTTTTGGAAAAGATATAAATTAGTCCTTAAACAATTACTTCTATGGTCATAGCTAGAAGCATATATTTATAGTTTTCTTAGGTTCTTGTTTGTGTGATATTTGTAATGGGAGACTTTAGGTTCCTTCACATCACTGCTTTAATGCTTTTGTAGATTTGCATTGCATTGATTCATATTCATATAAGCATTAGAGCTGCTGTTTGCTGGCACCATAGCAGTATGACAATCTTTGGTGTTCCAGGTTGCACTGCCCATCAATCATAGGAAATGTTCTAATCAGTACCAGCTAAAATTCAAGTATAATCTTAATTGGCTGTATGAATCTGAACTTCGATTAGGTTAAAGTCATTAGAAGCTTTAGGCTACATCTAATGCTTTAATGCTTACATAAATATGCTGCAAATTGTCTATTTAAGCATTGAAGAAGTTGCCTGTTGGTGGGCTTTATGAATGTATCTGGCTTTACAAGGCCTCTGGTAATTTAGTCGTGCAAACTGTACCTGCAGTTCTGCTATTCGCATCTTTATCTATCTCCTTTTCTTCCTATGTATCTATCTGGCAGCATTGCACTGGTTTGTGGGCTGTTGGGTTTGCAAAAACAAGGTAAAAGGGTTGAAATCCCTCTGCTATGTGCAATTTCTGTCAATGTGATCAAGGCCTAGTAAAAAAAACATTTAACACTTGTCTTAAACATGAAATAAATATAACATTTGCATGTGTACTTGCTTGAGATTAAACTAGCATTAATCTATTGAAATGTGATTTGGGCATTTGATGATCCCCATTTTGATTTTGATGTGCTTTGGCATATGGAAGCATGAATAATGTTGTGATGAAGGGGAGTCATTATGATGTGCAGTTTTCCCAATATGCTATTTGAGTGTGTGATCTATCAGGTAAATCCATTTTCATGTCTTCTATGCTCTAAACACGAGAAATTAGCTCTGCCTGATCTGTTTTGGGAATTCTATGTTTGCATTTTCTCACAATAAAGTTCCGTAAGCAACCTGTCTGTTGGAGATGGAAACTAATGAAAATTTCGATATACATGCATTGCTCAAGGTGTTGCTACGAGACCTCCACAGTATAATTATTATTATTATTTTTTTTTTTTTTTTGCAAATCTATTATATAAGCATTGAGCTTGTAGTGTGGTGGGAATGTAGCTCTCTTTAAGGGATTTCAAGTTTCCCCGCTTGGATTAATATGCATTAAATCAAGGCTTGTTATGGTATGTTCATTTTGGAACTTTAATGTGTATACAAATAGATATGAATTGCTAATTTATCTGCTTATACAAGTATCAAAGTTTGATCTTCATTTCGGTCCTCCTTGTGTGTAGTGGTATTTGTTGAGCCTCTAGGTTGGTCTGAAAGGTAGTTTTTGGATGCTTTTCTAGAACATAAGAGATCGCTACAGTGGAGATAGATGAGACAAGATAGAAAAGAGTACGAAGATAAAATTATGTTTTTTTAGCGACGTGCAAGATAAAATGATTGATTTTTTTAATCCAATTTAGTTATGATGGACAAGATAAAAAAATATAAAAAAATCTATTTTATTCTTAATATGGATTGTTAAACTTACATATTTAAATTTTTTTTTTTTTTACTTTAGTTTATTTTGAGTTTTGAAATTAATAATATTATGATAACTCTAATTATAAAACCATGATTGACTTAACATGTTAACTTGGAGTTTGGATTGATCTGAATTTAAGAAGAAAAAAATAGAGAAAGAATTGACTTGATCTAATTTAGTTAAAAATCCATGTCAATCCAAGATAAAACATTGGTAAAATGCATGTAGATTTTTTTGAAAAAAACTTTTGTTCAAAACAAGGTTATTGTGATTATTTAAGTAGAAAAGTTAGGTTAGTAGGGTTGACTCTCATGATTAGTGAGATGAACTTTGTTTTAAGTTGATTTTTAAGTCATGTTTTAAAACTATGATAATATATTTTTTTTACTCAAGTCTACTCATTTTGTCCCTTTTGACTTGTGACTTAACTTTATCTTAGTCGATTCTTGAGATAGATTTTAAAACTATGATAATAACTTTTATCTTTATATAAATATTTTTAACTTGGGTTAATCTTTTAAAATTATGATAATAACTATTTTTATTTTATGATGACCCTCTTGACACGTGACTTGGGTCTTGTCGTAGGTTGACCTTTAAATAGGGTCTTAAAACTATGTTAATAATTATTTTTATTCTTGAATTGACTCAAGTCAATGGTTACCTTCATTTGTGACTCAGGTCTTGTTGTGGGTCGATTTTAAATTAAGTTTTAAAAATATAATAATAAATATTTTTATTTTTACACTGACTCGTGTTAATCATGGTCAAGCTGACCATGATGAGTTATCCGAGTCTTGCATTGGATCGATTTTCAAGTTAGGTTTGAAAACTATGATAATAACTTTTTTTTTCATTGTTATATGTTTTAGATGGATAATTTTTTGAAATGAGACTTTTTTATAAAGATATTTTAAAAATAAAAAATAATAAATATTATCTCTGGATACATTTATGTTTTCTTTGTACTTTCTAATTTGAAAATATAAAAATTCAATCCAAAAATATTTCGTAGATAAATTTATTTTTATGTTTTTGTTTTTGTATTTTCAATTAAATATATTATTGTTTATTTTTGTTTCTATTATCTTTTCTGTTTTAGGATAATAACTAAATGGTAGCTCATAGTTTTATTATTTATGTAATAGATAAAGCTTAACAAATGGATTTGTATGATATTAAACTACAAATGGGT
>Ga0307515_10020291_pt1 | contig 11866 bp, 13 predicted proteins | sample 17_EM_MG_FD_194513 | JGI IMG/M metagenome (GOLD analysis project Ga0307515, IMG submission 194513) | Populus trichocarpa ectomycorrhiza microbial communities from riparian zone in the Pacific Northwest, United States - 17_EM | ecosystem: Host-associated > Plants > Roots > Unclassified | place...
TTTGATTTCGTGGGTCAGCACGACGAGCCGGGCGTGCCGGGCGGCCCCGGCGAAGGCCCGGTCCAGCAAAACGGCGTGCACGTCCGCATTGCCGCCGTGATCGCCCGACTTGTCACCCCACGGCGGTTCCGCGAAGAGCGCGTCGTAGGGGCCGCCGGCCAGCCAGCCGTCGTCGCGAATGTCGCCGACCAGCAACCGCGCGTTTCCGCCTTGACCCGACGCAACCAGGTTGGCCTGCGCCGCCTCGACGGCCGGCGCTTCCAGGTCGATACCCACCGCGGTGCTCGCGGGCGCGGCGAGCAGGCGTTCGATGAGGATGGTGCCCGAGCCGCACATCAGGTTTGCCACCCGGTCGCCCGGCCGTGGCGCGGACAGGTCGACCATTGCGGCCGCCACCGAGGCGTTGACCGCCGCCGGATGGCCCTGGACCCGCCACGCCCGCGCGGAAAGTGGGCGGGTGGTGAGCCGGAACAGCACGTCCCAGCCCGGGCGCCCGGGGGTCGGCCGGACCCGGATCACGAGATCGCCGTCCTCGTCGTCCTCGCGCAGGCCGCAGGCCTGAGCGACCTGTCGGACGAGGGTGCGCATCACCGCGGAATCGCGCCCGGCCGCCTCCAGCCGCACGGCGTGGGGCGGGGCGGCCCGGTTCAACCGGATGACCTCCCGGGCGGCCTCGACGATGGTCGGAAAGAACTCACCGGACAGCAGCGATTTGGGCCGGGGCACCGGAAAAGACAGAACCAGAAAGGCGGAGACAACCGTTCGCAGCGTACGCAGGCGCCCCAGTGACCCGCGCAGCTCGCCGACGACGGCATCGTCTCGCCCGGGCACGAGCCGCCAGCCGCGCGCGGACAACGGGCCGGCCTCGGCGAGCACGACGTCGTCCAGGCCGGGTAGGAAGGACAGCTCGACAACGTGGCCCTTCGCCAAGCCCGGCCGCGGTCGGCTCTGCGTACGCTGCTGCGCGCCTCTGGCCACCCAAACCACCTCAAGCCGTCTGGCGAAAATCGGACGAGTCAGACTAGCCGCCCACCTGGACCGGCGTTCAGGTGGGCGGCCGCTTCGGGCTAGGCGGTGGCGTTGGGATTGACCGACGCGGTCAGGGTGGCCACGTAGCCGCTCGTGACACTGCCGGTCACCGTGGCCATCTCGCGGGCGGCGAGGTCGTCGCCGAACACCATGTCGGTGGCTAGCGTGATTCGGCGCATGTTGGTGACGCTGCTCTCGTAGCCGGGCTGTTGGAAGACCACATCGTCGATCGCTTTGGGCAGCGCGATCTGGGAGGTCTTCGCGATCGGGCCCGACCCGCTGGTCGCGTTCGCAAGGGTCTTGTAGACCTCGAAGTGGATGTGCGGCCACCGGCCCGAGTAGCAGGCCGGGAAAATGCTAGTAAAGGTGACCTTGCCGGTCGCGTCAGCGACCTGGATGCCGCGCAGGTAGTTCTGGTTGGTGACCGAGCTGGAATAGAGCGAGTAGTTGCCGCCGCGGTCGCAGTGCCAGACGTAGACGGCGGCGCCGGGGAGCGGGTTGCAGCTGAGATCCTGCACAACAAGGGAGAACTGCAGGGGTACGCCCAAGGCCGTACCGACGTAGCCGCCGAACGACGAGCGGATGTCGCTGCGCACGATGCCGCTGATGGTGCGCACGTCAGGCCCGTTCGAGCCGTCCGCGGGGAACGGTCCCGCCGTCTCCGATTCGACCTCCGCGAGGCAGGCGGCGGCCTCGACGTCGGCCGGGGCCGCGCCGGCGGTCGTGGCGTCCAGCAGCGAGCCGCCGACCAGGGCGAGCGCGCCCGCGCCCCCGATGCTGGCGAGCATCTGCCGCCGCGACATCGTGCGCAGGTCAAACGCCAGACCTTTGTCGTGGACTTCTCGTACGTAGGCGTCGTTGTCGGATTGGGCTTGGTCTTGCATGATCCGCCTCCTTCATCCGTGCTGATGAGGAAGGCAAACATCGATGTCTATGAATGAGCTATCGAAATCTTTAACAACAGATTAAGTGCCGAGCTGGCATGTGGTGATGTTGGTCTTGACGGGGCGCACGGTGCCGTGATCAATCGCGGGGGAGCAGCGTGCCGAGCGGCCCCAAGTCGAGGTTGAGTTCCTCCCGGGCGAGCCCGAAGCGGTCCAACAACTGCCCCATCCGGTCGTCGAGCAGCATGAGCGTCATACCGATGCGTTCCTCCTCGTCGACGGTGAGATCACCCTGCTCGACCCGGCGGATGGCCTGGCGCTCCATGAGCTGGCGCAGCAGCTCCACAATGGTCAGCGCCAGCCGGGCCAGATCGCGTTCGACGGTCTCCGGGTCCGTGGTGAAGCGAGGCCACGGCCCGGGCACCGCATGCGCGGGTTCGCCGGTCATGGCCGCCTCCCGAGGTCGTTCTCGCTGTCGCGGTCCGCCTCGACCGGGCAGATCAGCGCACGCAGCGAGATCCGCACCAGCTCGACATCGGCGATCGCGAGCGTCAAATCGCCGGTGAGCACGACGCCGCCTTCGAGGAGCCGGTCGAGCACGTCGACCAGCGCGACGCTCCGTTCGCTGAGGGCACGCGTCATGATTGGTCACCGTGCTCGGGCTCGGTGAACGAGTACGGTGCCCACGGCCCGGTGAACTCGAGCCGCAGGGCCGGCTCGTCTTGGGCAAGCCGCTCGGCCAGATCGGTGAACTCGGTGAGGCGCCCGGTAGGTACCAGGTAGGCGGCGTTGAGGACGTTGTCGCCGGCCGCACCCGACAGCTGGGCGGATTGCGGGCGATGGCGGCTACGGTCGAGGGCGAGCGCGCCGAGCGAGCTGTCGACCCGCTCGACGGCCGCCGCCGCATGCTGCCACTTCTCATCCCGCCGCCGGTGCCGCTGGCTGAGCTGCTGCAGGTACGCCCGGCCGGAGGTGCTCGGCGCGGCCGGAGCGGGCGCCCGCTCCTCCACGTACAGCTTGACTCCCACCTCGACCGTCCCGGTCAACCGGTCGAGCAGCGCCGCGAACTCCTCGTACCGCTGGTGCAGCAACTCGGACACCCGGTGCTCGTCCCGGTAGATCGTGGCGAGCCGGAACGGTACGACCGCAGTCTGCGTGGCGACCGCTGCCACCACGGCGTGATGCGCCTCGGCGACCACGGCCAGCTCGTCCAGCCGTTCCAACCTGGCCCGCAGCTCGTCCTCGTCGGCCGGGGCCGCGCTGACCACGGCAACCAGGTCACGATGCGCTATCCGATGCACCTCGGCGCCGTCGATGCCGACCAGGCCGGCGAGGTCGGCGGGATCGAGTGCCCGCCCGATCGCGTACACGTATCGCGGAGCTGTCACGTGGGCACCTCCTTGGGCTGCTCGGCCTGCCCGAGCTGCTGGCGGAGCTGCGCGTTCTCCGCCTCGAGCTGCCGCTCTGGCGTGCCGAGCTGCTGGCGGAGCTGCTTGTTCTCCGCCTCGAGCTCCCGCTTGCCGCGGCTGGACAGGCTCGGGTCGTGCTCCCACCAGTCGATGCCCATCTCTCTGGCCTTGTCGACCGAGGCGACCAGTAGCCGAATCTTGATCGTGAGCAGCTCGATGTCCAGCAGACAGATCTTGATGTCGCCGGCGATCACCAGGCCCTTGTCGAGCACCCGTTCCAAGACGTCGGCCAGGTTCGATCCCGAGCGTTGGCTCGTGGCCCACGGATTCGAGTCCGTCATGACGGTCCCTTCTCTGGTGGAGCCCCGTACAACCGGTCGAGCAGTTCGTCCTCGCGCCGGTCGAACTCCTCCGCGCTGATCGACCCCGCATCGAGCTGGCGATTCAGCTCGGCCAACTCCCGGCGGACCACTGTCGGATCGTTGTACTCCTGCGACGCGACGTCGATCACCCGGTCGATCGTCCACTTGGCGAGGCGAGCCGGCGCCAGTGGCAGCAACAGCAGCTCCGACAGCAGTCCCATGGCCGGCCCTACACCGTCGCCTCGACGGCGTCCACGAAGCTGTACGGCGGCAACGGGCCGGACACCCGAAGTTCCGCGTACCCCTCCATGGCAGTCCGCAGCTGTGCGACCACGGCGTCAAAGTCGTCCTGGGCGGCAGCCGGGATCAGAAACGACACGTTGGCGAAGCAGTCTTTGACCGGCGGAGCGTGCCGGTCCAGCATCGCCAGCGGCCGCAATGCGGAAACCACATATGCGGCGTCGCGGGTGCGCCGCTGTTCGACCGCTAGCGCCATCTGCTCGCCGAAGGCCACCTGGTCCGGCTGGCTGCCGCCGCCCGAGGCCCGCATCGCCTCGTTCCGCGCACGCAGTTGCGGGTTGGCGGCGAGCAGGTCGGCCAGCAGGGCGTCCTCCTCGTGTGCACCCTTGACGTTGCGTTCGACGTGACCCGCGAGACGGGTCAACAGCTCGGTGTACCGGCCGGTGCCCCGGACCAACTCGGCCACCACCGCGTCGTCGTCGGGCGCGACCGTACCGAACCGCATCGGCACGACCGGACCGGCCGAGATCAGCGTTTCGAGCACCGTCTCGTGCGCGACCAGATCGCGGCGCTTGGGCCGCAACCCTTCGGGAGCGTCGCTGACCACGGCGGCGAGTCCCTCGTGGCGGATGGCCCGCAGCGCGGTTCCATCCGCGCCCACGCCCCGCAGGTCGGCCAGCGGCAGAGTGTGCCCCGAGTCGGTGAAGCAATAGACGTACCTTGCCATTGGTCTTCTCCTGACTGTGCTAGTTGCGCCCGTCGGGGGTCACGATGTCGTGGATGGTGTCGGCAATCGCCCGGCCGGCACCGGTTAGCGCGCCCTTTGCTTTGCGCTGGGCACTGTCCTCAGTGATCTGTCCGACAATCGCGGGAAGGCCAACCGGCTGGCGGCCCCCGGTTAGGTCGAGGCGGCCACACTTCTCGGCGAAGCGCAGGTAAGTGTCGATGCTCGCGACAACCACGCGTGCGTCGATGGTGAGCACTTCGATCCCCACGAGCGAGACGCGCACGAAAACGTCGATGACCAGCCCACGGTCGAGGATCAATTCGATGATGTCGTACAGCGCGCCGGCCGCGCTGCCGCCACCTCCTCCAGATGGCGCTGGTTGAGCCATGATGGTCATTTGTGAAAGTCCTCCTCGCAGTTTTTTGTGATGCCCGACCGGCGGCCAAGTCAGCCTTGCTTTCGGCTGTGGCGGCGCGCGCGTTCGCACCCCGTGACCTCACCCGCGTCGTCAGTGGTGACGCGGCAGCCCGCGATCAGGCTTGCGTTCAAGGTTCTTATTCAGTCGTACGCCCGGATCCAGGCGGCACGGCTCTTTCGACGGGTATTCGACACCCCGGCCGTCCTGGATGGGAGCTTCGGCCCATTAATGACCGCCGTCACGCTCGCGAGGTATAAGTAGGAAACGACGAATAGGCCGCATCCTGTTCGTCTACAGTCGACCGTCTCGGCCCGTACCGCTGGGCCGGTCGCTTCGCCGCGTGAACTACGCGTCGTGAAATGGGGCCGGCTCGTCCGGAATCCGTTTGGACATAAGCGGGATGACCCGCGCCCCGTAGGTGCCCGGCGGCGGGGTGAGCGGACCTACGGCGGCAAAGAAACCAGGATCTGGTTGTCGAAAGGCGGATCGCCGGCGCGTCGAAGTGGTGAGCGGGTGGCGATCGGGTCGCCCGAACGGTGAACCTGGAGGTACCGATGCGTACGAGGACTGGGCGTTGATCGCTCCGCACTGGGTGCCCTGCCCCCGGCCGATCTGCAGGCGACCATGGGCCGGTTCGTGGCCTTCACCCAGGCGTTGGCCGAGTCCGGGGTGCTGCGCGGGGCGGAACACCTGCAGCCGGCCGACACCGCCACCACGGTACGGGTCCGCGACGGCGAGCTGCTGCTCACCGACGGGCCGCACGCTGACGTGGTCGAGTCCTTCGGAGGGTTCTGGATCGTCGAAGCCCCCGACCTGGACACCGTTTTGAAGTACGCCGCGGACTGCCCCGCCACCGACCTCGGCTCGGTCGAGGTTCGGTTGCTGGTCGAGTTGAGCTGACCGCAGTGCTCAACCCGGTCGAGGTCGCCGTCGCGCGGGTCTACCGCGAAGAGTGGCCCACCCTGGTCGCCGCGCTGGCGCGCTGGACCGGTGATCTCGACCGGGCCGAGGAAGCCGCCGCCGAAGCGTTCACCGCCGGCTCCGCGCAGGTGCCGCTCGCCCTGCGCCTGTTGTGCGGGCTGACCGCCGCCGAGACGGCGCGGTTGATGTTGACCACCGAGACCACCGTCGCGCAGCGCCTGGTCCGCGCCAAACGCAAGATCCGCGACACCGGTATCGCGCTGGAGATCCCTGTGTGCGCGGCCCGCAACCACGTCGAACGCCGCTACCTGGAGCAACGCCTCGACACTTGGAACGACGCAGCCAACCGCTGAAACCCGGGCCACCCCGGCGTTGCAGCTCCTCGGCGACATCGGCGAGCGAGCGCAGCGCAGCCAAACAGGTCGGGTCACGTCATCGCGACGACGATCCGCCGGTCCCCTTGGTACGCCTCGCGCCCGTGCAGGACCGCCATGTTGTCGACGACCAACAGGTCGCCCGGCCGCCAGGCCACGGCTACCCGATTACGCCGGGCCGCGGCCAGCACCGCGTGCACGTCGCCGTCGTCGATCGGGGTGCCGTCGCCGAAGCTGACCCATTGCGGCAGGTCTCTGGGGTCGTCGACCATGTCGAGCAACTCCGGGTCGGGCAGGTTCACCGGATGCCACTGGTCGGCCTGGTTGAACCAGACGGTGTGACCCGCCGGGTGCGGACGGACCGCCGGCCGGCGCTGGATCACTCGCAGGCCACCCTGACCGGTCCAGGTGAACTCGGCCTCGGCGCGGGTCAGGAACTCCTCCACGTCGTCGCGGTCGTCCGTCTCGAACGTGCTCTGCCAGGACTTGCCCAGCCCGTAGCCGCCATGCAGATGCTGGTGATACGCCACGCCACGCTCGACGAACCGGTCTCGGACATCGTCGGGTAGCTCGCTTAGCAACGCCCGGCCATCGCACACCGGTGTCGCGCCGCCGGTCGCCGCGGCCACCAGGCATCCGAAGTAGAGCCGATCGGGCCACGCGTGCGCGTACGAGAGTTCGTTGTGCAGTGTGATCTCGTATTCGGCGGAATACTCGGTCGACGTGTACACCGCCTCCCCTACCGCCGATCGGGGCGTGTTGCCGCCCTTGTAACTGTCGATGAGCGGGGCTCCGAAACCGGCCACCGTCTTCTGGAAACCCTCGGCGTCGGTGAATCCCAGGCCCCGCACCATGACTGCGCCGCAGTCACCAAGTGACCGCTCCACCTCGCCGGCGGTCGTCTTCGTCCCGTCGATCACCGCCAACGCCGTACCGCCGGCCAATACCCGCATCACGCCTCCGCTCGATTGGTCGCCATCTGGGGTGACGGTAGGAGCCGGTGCCATAGAAATTCCATATCGAAGGGTGCGGGCCGGCTCGCCTGTACGGCGAACCGGCCCGCTCGGCGTCACGACGGCAACGGGGGATGACGTCGCGACGCCGGCTCAGGAGACCCGTTCGCCCACTCCGGCGTACACCGTGGTGGTCGGCGGCGGTGTGCCGACTGGCGGCTTGGAGGGCCACCAGCTGCGAGGGCCGAGCAGGGTCAGTACCGACGGCAGGATCAGGATGCGGATCATCACCGCGTCCAGGATTACCGCGGCCGCCAGGCCGAAGCCGATCTGCTTCAGTTCGGTCAGGCTGACGAACATGAAGCTGACGAATACGGACACCATCACGACGGCGGCGCTGGTCACCACGCTGGCCGAGCGGGTGATGCCGTCCGCGACGGCATCGCGGGTCGATTGCCCGGCAAGCATCCTCTCGCGGATCCGGCTTACCACGAAGACCTGGTAGTCCATCGAGAGCCCGAACAGGATCACGAAGAGGATGAGCGGAATCCGGGAAGTGATGAATCCGCCGGAGGTGAAACCGAGCAGTCCCTGCGCCCAGGTGCCCTGGAAGACCGCGACCAGGGCGCCGAACGCGGCGGCGGCGGACAGCACGTTCAGGAGGACACCGACCAGCCCGATGACGATCGACCGGAACGCGAAACTCATCATCACGAACGTCACGAGCAGCACGAACGCGATCACGAGCGGCGTCCGGCTGGCCTGGTGGTTGACGTAGTCGATGGAACGGGCCACCTGCCCGGACACGGCGTAGTCGGCGCCGGGGATCGAGCCCAGGGTCTGTGGGACCAGGGTGTCCCGCACGATCTTCAGTGAATCGATCGAGGCGGGCGCGTTGGTGCCGGTCGGGATCGGAATCTCGAGGGTGCTGACCGTGCCGTCAGCCGAGGTTTTGATCCGGGGGCGGTCGGTGTGCGCGAAGTGCGGGTCGGCCTGTGCCCGGTCGCTCAACTGAACGAGTGCGGCATGGACCGTGGTTTGCTCGGATGCGGGCGCCTTGACGGCGACGAAATGCGCCGTTCCCTCTGCCGGGAACAACTCCGCCATGCGGTCGTAGGTGGCGATCGCCGGGATGCTGCGGGGGAAGGTGTCGTTGCCCTCAACCCGCAGTTTGATACCGAGCGCGGGCAACGCCAGCAGCAGCATGAGCCCGGCGGCGATGACCAAGGTGAGCAGCGGGCGCTGGGTGGCGGGCCGCAGCAGGCTCTGCCACACCCGGCTGGGCATTTCGCTGGTCGGCAGCACGCCACGGCGGCGGACACTGCGGCGGTCCACCCGCTTGCCGAGCTTTGACAGCAGCGCCGGCAGCGCGGTCAGCGAGCCGGCCATCGCCACCAGCACCACGATGATCGAGCCGGTGGCGATCGACGAGAAGATGACGTCTCCGACGAAGTAGAGACCGATCAGCGAGATGATCACCGCCATCCCGGAGACCATGATGGTGTGCCCGGAGGTGACCGCGGCCAGTTCGACCGCCTGGGTGTGGCTGAGCTGCCCACCGGAACGCGCGCGTTCCTCCCGGATCCGCTTGAGGTAGAACAGCGAATAGTCGACGCCGACCGCCATGCCCATGAGCAGGACGACGTTGGCGACCGCCCCGCCGGCGTCCGGGAAGACGAACGATGCCAGCCCGTACAGACCGAGCGCGGTGCCGACCGACGAGATCGCCAGGATCAGGGGCACCGCGGCGGCCAGCAAGGCACCGAACACGATGAACAGGATGACCAGCGTCACGGGGAAGGTGATCATCTCGGCCCGGGCCAGGTCGGAGCCGAGTTGCTTACCGTTGCCCTTGGATGTCGAGGCCGAACCGGTCTGCGCTAGCACCACCCCCGGATGGGCCGCCTGGGCCGCGGCGACCTGCGCATCGATGTCCGGCAGCGCCTCGGTGGCAGCCTTTGAGTCGCCCTTCAGGGTGAACGTCACCAGCACCGCGGTCCGATCCGCCGCCCGCTCGGGAGCCTGGACGGCGGCCACCGACGGCAGCTTGGACAGCTTTTCCGCGACGTCGGTCGCGGCCTGATCTGCCTCCGCCCCGACCGGCGCGTTTCCGGGAGCGGTGATCAGCACCCGCTCTGTCGGCGGCTGGACCAGGTTGCCGTCCGTGGCGATGGACTCGGCCCGGCCGGCCTCGCCGACCCAGAAGTCACTGCCGGTCGCCTCGTTGGTGCCGACGCCAGCGCCGACGCCGATGGACAGGATCACGAACACGACCCAGCCGAGGATCGCCTTCCACGGATGGGTTGCGCTCCAGCGGGCAACTCGCACCGTGATGCCGCGCCGCTCCGGCGAGGTCCTGATCATGACATCTCCCGATGTTCGCTCTTACGCATGTAAGAAGATACTTACAGCTGTAGGAACGCGTGTCAACATTTGCCTCACTAGGGGAGGTAACGCCTGGTCAGTGACCCGCGAGAAGACGCGTCAGCTCGGGCACGCCGGCCGGATTAGCCGTCAGCCAGGTCCGAAAACACGGGAATACCTGTACGTACTCGAGGTAGTACGCGCGCAGCGCGCGGACCAGTCCGCCGAGTGACTGCTGGCCGATGGCCTGCCGGCGCCAGACCAGCGTGAACTTGTCCCGCGGCACCTCGAATTCCGGTTCGAGTAACGCGACCTCGCGGGTCGCCGCGGTCGGAGTGGCAAGGGCCGCGACGCCGGCCTCGCGGACCCAGCTCATCGCCTCGGCGTTGCTCGCGGCGCGGTGCACCGCCTGGGGTTCCGCGCCCAGAGCGGCCAGAAAGAACTGCTCCTCGACTTCGTGGAAGCTGTGGTCGCGGGCACGCTGGACCCAGCGCAGGTCGCGCAGATCGGGCAACTCGCGCAGCCCGGCCCGGGTGCGGCGGCCGTCGTCGGGCAACGCCACCCACACCGGCTCGCTGACCACGACCCGGGTGCCCAGCTTCGGCCCATCGGCGCGGCCCCGCAGTTCCGGATGCACGCCGCTGAAGAGCGCGGCGTCGAGCTGACCACGATCGATCGCCGCGATGGCCGCGGCCGGTGAGTCGAGCGTCTCGGTGCGCACCTCGGTGCCGGGTAACGCGGCAATGATGGACTGCTGAAGGCCGAACGGCGTCCATTCGACACTACCGATGCGCAGCACCGGGCCCGGCGCGAAGGCGTTGGCTCGGGCGCTGATCGCGTCGGCGTGCGCGGCCAGCTCGGCCATCATCGGAATCAGCCGCTCACCCAGCACGGTCGGCTCGACGCCGAGCCGCGAACGGACGAACAGCGGCCCGCCGACGATCTTCTCGATGCGGCGTAGCTGTGCGCTCAGGCTGGGCTGCGGCAGGCAGAGCCGTACAGATGCCTTGGAGATGCTTCTGGTCTCCGCCACCGCCACCACAACGCGCGCATGTCGGACCTCGATTTCCACTTCGGATCCCCCGTTTCCGACCGGCGCGATTCGCCGGGCGTCTCGTCCTCAGATCAGCGGTGCGCAGTACGCGTATAACAGGTCGTTCATCGAGTAGCCGCCGGACGGTGCCTAGGCGTAGGCCCGCGCTTCGCAACGGATGCTCGGCCGTGGTCGGCTCGCTCGGCGCTGTTGGATGGTTGTCGCGTTTCAATTCAAGATCGACGTAGCTTGCCAAGGCAGCGAGCCGCAATTCCCAGCCCGCCCGGACCAGACGGGGCAGCGGGATCGGCTTGCCGTCGGTCATCAGCAACATGGCGAGGATTGCTCGCCATTTCGCGCCGCGAGGCTGGATCGGGTCGCAGCCGACCCCCATCCCGGCGGTCTGAGCAGGCGAAACGTCGTCGACACTTTGGCTGTCCCACCCCCGTGGACACATGAAGCATCAGCATCCTGAGCAACGAGCCTCGACGTCACAGCGGTGGCTGGTCCACCGAGTTGGTCCGGAGCGAGGCGCAGCACGCGTTCGGCGGCAACAGTAAAACCGCAGCCCGTCCGTCATGTCAATGATTCGGGTCGCTGCGTCACGACTCCACTGCAGCACGCGATTCGCGGACATGAAGGTCAGCCAGGGTATCGATGGGAGGCGATTGACTGAGTGTGTCGGAAAATTGCACTTCAACTGTTCCCGAAGGGCAAGGTGACCTGCGGCGTTGCCCCCTGACTAGTATTTCGCCATCATTTCGCAGGTCGGCGGCCATTGGCGACGCGAGGAAGCGATCGACCGTCCCGGGTCATCCTCTAATGTGGATAGTGTTCACGTTTTCTCTAGCGCCATCGGCATCCCCCGCGCCATGCCGAATGCTGAGTCGGTCGAATTTCTGGCGGGTTAGACCGGTCCTGGTGGGACGGTGGCCTCCCCGGCAATGGGCTGACTGGGCGCCTCACGCTGGGGGTTTGTCCGAGGTTCAGGTCGCTCGGCCTGGGATAGTATTAGATCTGGATCTTGGGACGAGTGGGCTTCGCCGGGTGTTGAGCACGCCGATGGCACATGTTGACCGCCTACCGATGCATATGTAAAGGTATACTGACAGGTCGGTCGAGGAGTGCAACGTGACCAGCGAGGAGCTACTG
>Ga0307515_10020292_pt1 | contig 11865 bp, 9 predicted proteins | sample 17_EM_MG_FD_194513 | JGI IMG/M metagenome (GOLD analysis project Ga0307515, IMG submission 194513) | Populus trichocarpa ectomycorrhiza microbial communities from riparian zone in the Pacific Northwest, United States - 17_EM | ecosystem: Host-associated > Plants > Roots > Unclassified | place...
GTTTCATCATTCAACAAGGATTTAATAAAATATCATCATAAGTAAATCATTTCAAAACATAAACATCATACAAGAAAAATGTGGAAACCACCTACCTGCTCCACTTGTGGGTTGTCCTCATCCTGGCGATGGTCCGATCCTGGCCACACCACCTAAGACATCAATGGCCACAAATCAGTACATTTGCATCTTTATATCACATTCATCACCATAGTTATTTTAAGAGTCCATATGTTCACATTCAAGTGTTCCTCATTTTACACCATCATACAATGAAATTGTTACAAGCATTCAAGTCATTTCTGCCCCCCCCCGTCTATTGAAGAAAATCGACAGCGAAACTGATTCGCTGCTGGCCACACAATTCAGTAGCAAAAACTGATTCGTTGTAGGTCGTACAGTTCAGTAGCGAAAACTAGTTCACTGCAGGCCGCACACTTCGGCAGCGAAAACTGGTTCGCTGCCGGCCGCACAATTTGGCAGCGAAAACTGTTTCGTTGCAGGCACCATAATTTCGGCAGCAAATGCTACTTCGCTGCAGCCAACACACTTTTGGCAGCGAATCCTGATTCGCTGCAGGCAACTCGATTTCGGCAGCGAATCACACTTCTGCTGCAGACAACACGACTTCAGCAGCGATTGCAGATTCGCTGCAGACAACACAACTTCGACTGCAAAACCTGATTCGCTGCGGACAACATAATTTGACAGTGAAAACCTGATTCACTGCGGACAACATAAGTTCAGCAACGAACACCTGATTCACTGCGGAATACACAATTCAGCAGCGAACACTTGATTCGCTGCAGACAACACAATTTGACAGTGAACACCTGACCTGATTCATTGCGGACAACATAGATTCGGCAGCGAACACTTGATTCGCTGCGGACAACACAATTCAGCAGAAAATACCTGATTCGCTACAGACAACACAAATTCGGCAGCGAACACCTGATTCGCTGTGGAATACATAATTTGACAGCGAACACCTGATTCGCTGCGGACAACACAAGTTCGATAGCGAACACCTGATTCACTGCGGAATACATAATTCGGCAGCGAACACTTGATTCGCTGCGGACAACACAATTCGGCAGCGAAAACCTTATTCTCTCCTAGGATAGGTCAGTCCAACACCAATTTTTTTGTTAGGTTTTACAGTGTTGCTGCCAATTCAGAAATCGGCAGCCACAAACTGTGTCGCTGCCTATTCAAAAATTGGCAGCGAGAACTACGCCGCTGCCTATTCAAAAATTGGCAGCGAGAACTACGCCACTGCCGATTCATAAATCGGTAGCAAGAACTACGCCGCTGCTGATTCATCAATTATCAACCAGCTATGCTGCTGCCGATTTCGAAATCGGCAGCCAAAAACTTTGCCGCTGCCGATTCAGAAATTGGCAGTCAAAAACTGTGTCGCTGTCGATTCAACAATCGGCCATAAACTGCGTTGCTGCCGATTCAGAAATCGACAGTCAAAAACTTTGCCGCTGCCGATTCAGAAATCGGCAGCCAAACTGTGGCACTGCCGATTCAGAAATCGGTAGCTAAAAACTGTGCCGCTATCGATTCAGAAATTGACAACCACAAATGTCGTCACTACCGATTCAGAAATCAGGCAGCCAGAAACTGTGGCGCTGCCGATTCAAAAATCAACAGCCATAAACTTTGCCGCTGTTAATTCAGAAATCGGCAGCCACACTGCGGTGTTGCCAATTTAGAAATCAGCAGCCAAAAACTGTCGCTGCCAATTCAGAAATCTGCAGCGAGGGTGGAGTCATTTCGGTTTTACTTCTCTTTTTTTAAAAATCTTCTGGCAGTGATGATGACAACAACGTGTCATTGGGTGCCGACCAAGAAAAGGCACCAATGTCGACTCACGACGCTGCATTTTCGAGTATGGTTTAACAATATAGAGGTGGTGTCCCTTCACAGCATGATTCATACACCAACAAGTATGAGGCGCATTGGAAGGATGACCTTTCAATGTAAGTTTGTTTTGCTTTAAGTTGGTTTATGTTTAACAATTTATGAACAAATAATATTTCATTAAATTTATCGATATTCAGGTTCACAAACATTGAGACTGTCCGGGTAATAACATCGGCATTTAAATCATCGATGGAAATTCTATTATTTCAATAGAGTCAGGTTTCCAAACATCCTGATTGAAAACCTTATGTCGATGCATGGTTTAAAAGATTTAAGGTTAGTGTTAACTTAAAATTTTAACTATTTTTTATGTTAATTCCTTTACTTTTTTGAAATTATTGATTTATTTTGTATAAATTTTTAATGCAAGACTAAATTTGAGTGGGATGGAGCAAATGATAATATTGCAAGTAGAATTTGAGAGAATCACGCTGCAACTAGGTAACATCGAAAACAATATGATAATTTTTTTTAATTTTAAATATTAAAATTTTATTTGTCATTAACTCATATAGAATATGTTTGTATCATGTAGGTTGCGTGATTTTTTGTAGGAGTTGCAAAAAAATCTAAAAAATATGTTAGAGAAAACGCTCTACCAGGCTGGAATGACGTGGCGGTTTGGAAGGATTTCAGACCACTATACATCCCGGAGAATATATGGGTAGAATATATTCAGCACGTGACGTCTGAGCGTTTCACATGAAACTTACAGTCCAGTGCGGAGAACTAGAGACGGCAAATTCACAGTTCAGTTACCATGCACACCAGCAACTCTGTTCCATTCGTTTTGCATGTGAAGCGGATAGTAAGATTAATTTTAATCACATCTATCTTTAATTACTTTTTTATTATTTATAAATATATTTAACTAGCAACATTTTTCTTACGAGCTACGACTCTTGGACATGAGCCAAGCCCAATGGAGCTTCTCATGGAGAAGCACGTGCGGAGTGAAGACCACCAAAAAAGATGCAACAGTTCATCGACAACCGCGCTCAACACTTTGTTGTATGTTCGTTCAACCATTTTCTTTTGTAAGTTGTTATTTTCTTGAATTGACTTTAATGATTTCATTTTTTATTTACAGGAGACATATAACAGCCGGTTGAGGGAGAGATATGGGAATGATCCTTCAACCCACCTGAATTTTGATCCGGATTTATGGATGGAGGCAAGATCGTCTGGTGGGCCCCATAGAAATCGGGTGTACGAACTCTCCAACACTACAGTCGAGAACTTGCAGACGGCCTGTAGTGTCTCAATTGTTGGGAGCTCGCAATCAATATCGAGCACCCAATCTCGAGAGTTGGCGGCCTTACAAGAACATACGGCCAATCTCAATGAAAAATATGAGCGACTCTCTACGGATTATGAAGAACTCCGTCGAATGGTCATGGATATGAGATCACAGATGGGTGGTATATGTGCACTCCCTTTTTGGCCCTATGGTTCCAGGAACGACCAGCCTCCTCCTCCTCTTCCAGCACCGCCTTTGCTCTAGTTTAATTTTATTTGAACATATAAATTTGTAATGAATAGTTGGCTTTTATATTAAGATAATTTATACAATTTTATTTTCTTTTAATTATTTTCTTTTTTTTGTTCAATTGATGTTTTAAAATAAATATAATTTTTAATTATTACGGATGGAGTTACAGTCGAACTCAATTTGTCGATATATTCCAGAGAGTTGGAAAACATTTATTGCATATGTCACTTCAACTGTTACATCACCGACAAAATTATTATGTCGGTATATTCCAGCGTATAATTTTTTTTGGCGCACATTTTCCATCTGTAAAACCATCAGGTTTTTTTACTGATGAAAATGCCGATAGAAAAAAAATTACCGACGAGAGGTTTACCGACAAACATTTTACATCCATGAATCAGTTGGTAAAATATGCGCCAATAGAATGGTAGAGTAAATATCAACAAAAAATATCGTCGGTAAAACTGTTAAATGTAGTAGTGGAATTTGAATTGATTCTTGGTATTGTCTGCCTTTCTTCTTATTTTCAAACCTCCCTAGACAAAGTTGAAGCTTCCAAATTATGATCCTTGCACATTAACCTAAGTTTCTTTCTTCTTCTCTCTTTTGTTCTTTTCTTTCCCCTTTTTCCCTCTGTTTTTCTTTGTTCCCCCCCTTGTTGTGTTCTTCGACCCCTTTTTTTATAAGTGGATTTAGGTCTTCTAAACGAGTTTATTAGGGTTCTAACAGACTAAAGCCTAGCTGGTTTTGCCATGAAGCTATTGGTTTTAGGTGTAGGTGGTTCTATAAGGAGCTTGGGGACCAAGGTAAGGTGTTTTCTGCCTTTGGATCTAAAAAGAAGGGTTTTAAACCCTTGATGTAAACCTTCTGGAGGCTTCTAAGTGGGAGCAAACGAAAAAGTTGAATGTTCTTTTGCAAATGAGTGTTCCTGTCAAGGCTGACTAGGTTGGTCACTTTCATGGTTTCGCCGGAGCAACTCCGATGTCAACGTCGCCTGAGACCACCTAGACTTGGTAGAGGGGGTGCATGCCTTTCGATCAGACCCATTCTTGCTTGATTTAGAGGTTTGTAACTCCACATTCAAATGTTTGAAAATGCCCATCCAAACAGCGTGATGACTGAAACTGTGGTTTTGGCTGACTAGGGACAAAATATTATGGAGATTAATGGAGAAAATAGGATGTAAACATTTGATTCTGATTTCTCGGTTGAATGGTGGTGGTTGCAGCCTTTGGGGTTGTTGGAACGTCACATTCAGTTATCTGAAAGTGCCCCCTTGATCAATCAAAAAACTAAAGAAGAAGAAACACAGTACCTTGTACAACGTTGTTTAAACTAATTCTTATATATTAGGGTTTTCTTTGATTTGGAATCTATCAATTTTCAATTTGATCCATATTCTTCTGATTTTGTTCTATTTTACCTTTTTACTAATGGGCTTTATCACCTAAAACCTTGGATTGCTATTTTGGCCTACCGACTTCACTTGACATTTTAGTCTTCCTTCATGAGCTCAGGCATTTCTTTTTAAGTTTGCTTCAGGTGTATTTCCTTGCATTTATTTTATTTATTTATTATTATATTATAAAATGGGTAGCAACAAGTGTCATTACAAATTGAGGCATGTATTATCAATTTCATCAATTTTGTACTTGAATTACCTTTTATTTTAGCAAATATTTTCTCTTAGTTTGATTTTGCAATTATGATTGATCAAATATTTCTTTATAAAAAATAAAAAACTTTTGATATTTTGAGCTAAGAGTTTTCATATATGCTAATAAAATTTCAATCTACTATTAAAAATAATTTCAGAAATTTTTTAGGTTAAGAACTTCTTTTTAATTTTTCTCAAACATTAAATATTAAAAAATTAAAAAATATAGAAAATAATTTGGAATGATCTCAAGTCCTTCGAGACCCTAAAAACTCATATAAATTTATATGCCTAGTCTTAAATATGATTCTCAAAATATTTACATTGTCGAATTTGCAACATCTAACCAGGTTTAAAATAAGTTAATTTTGGAAACCATTTATGATAAAAAAAAAAAAAATTTAGAAGTGCACTAAAATTATCCATGTAAATTCAGAGATTCCCAAAAACAGAAGATAATTCCAGTTTATTTTCTATTTTTTTATAATTTATTGTTCAAAGAAAATTAAAATATCAAACTTCAAAAAATTCTAAAATTATTTATGAAAGCGGATTGAGTTTTCATCAGCATTTATGAAAACTTTCAGTTGAAAATACCAAAATAAGAGTTTTTAAAAGGGGTTTTTGGTCAATATCAATGATCAAATCAAATTGATAGTAGAGGTCTCAACATGCTCCAACCCCCATAGTTCAGTGGCAAAAAATCTCATTATACTAATATTTGAAATTATTTTTTTTCAAAAATAAGAATAGATAAACCCTAAGATCATTATCAGAAAATTATTAAATGGTAATGGAATAATCGACAGAAAATATTTTATCCGTAATTTCTGATTAAAAGATGAACAAAAAATATCCGTTGGGCATTAGCAGTGTAATTACCGACAAAAATATTTCTTCAGTAAGCAATTAAATTATCTAATTGTGTTACATGCGCTTGCATACACCGCTTACAAATAAACATACAAAGCGCCCATGATGACTAAAACAATTGACAGGACTCGCTTGTCTTCCACATAGTTAACTTGCTGGCATCTGAGATTAGCCAGGTAAAAGGATGACAGATTTATGCATGACCTAGACCTGCCATACAATTTTTTTGCAAGACAACAACCAATCAGGGCCGCCACACTTCAGTGCAACAATCCAAATAGCACACAACATATTATAAGAAAATAACCTACCACTTGAAGCCCTAAGTTAAGCTTTTACCAACAATCCAGAAAAGCCTCCAATGGTGTCTGAGCTTACAAATATCCATCAAAAGTGATATGTAACCTACCCTTCAAGTTCCACTGGACAATAATTTCCTTGTGCCGAATTATCACAGTTGGGATAAAGACATTTATGAAAAATATATATATATATTTGACATGTATGAGGTTAAAAAGTCCACTAAATATAGCAGTTAAAACTCACCTTCAGTGTACAAGAAAGAGTTCATATTTCATGTGCACCTCCACCTCCAAAATTACCTGGACAGGACAAGACACGGCACCACAGCACAGCACAAGTCCATGAGATGACCCATCGAGAAATTCTCTTCCTTAGTTCTGCCTTCGTTCACGAAACTCATCACTACAGAAAAATCAGGTTTTGAGCTACAAAATACAATCAAACCAATAAAATTGCCAGATACAGCAACTTCTTTAAAGCATGCAAATAACTAGTAGGACCAACTGTACAATATAGGCAAGGGGACATTTGAACATCCAAGTACATAATGGGGGGGGTGCACAGAATTAAAATTTTAGAAAAGACATACAAGAAGGCAACTATATTTATATTTTCAATGCACGGCTTACAAATCCAAGCTCAAACTCAATTTCAATAACTTTCTTGATATATAATGCATACTTTAAATAAATGTTCCTCCCGGCTTTAATCAGGTTTGTCACATTTCAAACAAATATGAAATCCATCCCTACAGATGATAGCAAGACACATCTTACTGTCTGCCTTAAAGAGGATTCAAGAGGCCAAAGTGAATCCTGCAATTCAGTTAATATTAGAGTTCTCAGCATTGCAGAGTCAACTAAATTTTTTTTGATAATCAGATCCAGCAAAATTCAAACATCAAACTCAAACAGCGTTGCAGAGAATTGCAGGAAATAAAACCCAGTTACTATTAACACAACTACCAAATGATGAAAGAAATACAACTGCCAAAGGATGGAAGAGACATGGTCTCAGTAATTAGTAGAAATGTTCCACTAACACAAACTATAAAGGCGTGCAACTAAAGAGGTTCTTGGAGCTTGGTAATTTGTTGTCAGAGACATGACAAGTTTTTAGTCAATATCAGGATCTCCAAATTTATTTGGTTCTTCTAGGTGAGATCGTCATGGTGGGCCAAGTGTATGTCAAATCCCAGTACATCTGGTCTTCCAGTTTAGGCAGTAGGCTTCATCAAAAGAGGTGGTAGGCTGGCTTCATGGATCTCAGCTGTTTTGATGGTAAGGGGGAGGAAGCAAACGTAAATAAGTGCATCAGAATCCTATACACAGGGAGATTGGATAGGTTATGATATCAAACTATCGCATGCGAGCATGTTATTGGCCTTTATCAGTGGAAATTTCCACTCATCTGTATAGACAGAAAATACGAAGGAAACCAGTCTACCTTCAGCAACCATCATCAAATTCTAGTAATAACTTTTGCGTCGAGAAACAGGGGCCTGGCCAGATAACCTGATAATGGATGAAGTTGCTAGTTAGAATTTCTACAGCACCATTACCCAAAGAATGTGTGCACATAAATTGCACAACAAAACTCCAAGGAAAAGCAGCAGATTCTAAAGCAGTATAAATTCATAACACAAAGAACTTGAATTAAGAAACATGGCATTTCAACTGAACATGTGGCATCTAATTACAAGGCAGGATTCAGGTCCACAAAGGTTATAAATTTACATCAGCTTTAAAACCTCTAGCATCTAGTCTGAATATAAACTAATTACATGAATAAATATTTAAACAAGTATCAAACAATGACATATGAAGAAATAGTTCTTACCCAGAAGTACAAGTAACAAACAATGACATATGAAGAAATAGTTCTTACCCAGAAGTACCAATGCGTCCTGAAGAATAGCTTCCATAGGCTCCAAAAGGACCTCCACTAGCACTAATCTGCAAAAGATACAAATAAACACTATTAATCCAAGCAATAACTTGGAAAATGTTCCAGCATGAATAAGAAATATTGGGAAATATAGAGCTTAATCATTTTCCATGTCAAATAGCATTTCATCACATGATCAATATGAGTAAAAAAACAAATGCTAAGAACAGGAATAAAGTAAACCATCCCCTCAATACGTGTGTTTATATTATCATACATCTACAAACAGAATACCTGTGTGCTTCTATAGCTACCATAACTGTCACCAACAGCATAATCACTTGCGCCATAACCACCAGCATAAGTATTTCCACGTCCATGTCTTTTATCATCTCTACTGTCATAATGTCGACCCTCCAAACCTTCTGCTGAGACAGGAAGGTATGGAAAAACTGGTAGAATTGCAGACATTAAACCTTCCCTATCAAAAGCATTTGCTCTTAACCGTCGACTTATTTGTATGAGAGCATCCTTGGCAATGTCCAGGTCTCCTGAAATCTTGTGGTAAGAAAATAAGATGTCAAATCTCAATTGCATTAACTAAAGGAACATCACAAGATCAGAAAAATCATTAAAAATAAATAAATCGAACAACCATTAAAGTTACATGTCTTTACCTGCATCATCTCATCATCATCCAAGGCAGTTTTAGGAAGCTTGTCCTTTCTAGGTATCCGAATAATAGCTTTGGTAAGTTTCCTCATCTCATCTATAATAAGTCCTCCTTTACCAAGAAGGCAACCAATATGAGAGGAGGGAACAAGTAGACGGGTAGTAAATGAGAAAAGACCTGAATCTCTTTCCATTTTCTCACTACATCTAGGTTGCAAACGTAAGGCTGCTTCTATTGTTGGAGAATACTGGTCATCACATATCTGATATAGAACAATTAGAAAATCATCAGAACCACTGAAGGAAACTCCATAGACACCCAAAAAAGGATTTAAGAGAATATACAAGTATTATACCTCCTTAGCTGAAATAGTTATCAAGCAATCATCTCCTTCAGAAGCTGAACTATCAACTTTGATTGTTGCTCCAGACTCCTGTCTGATCTGATTGATTATGGTACCACCTTTCCCAATTACAGCACCAATATTTGCAGTTGGACAAACCATACGAAGAGAAAATTCTTTTGAAGCAAGTTCATCTCTTGGAGCTGAATACAACGAGCGGGACCAGTCTCCAGTGTCACCTTTGAAACTGCCATAAGGACCCATCAGAGGAGCAATTCCAACAATTGGGGCAGCTGCAGATGGACCAACCAGTGAACCAACAGCAGGGTACACATTTGGAACAGCAGAAACAAGTAAGTGCTGAGACCGTGATGGATTATCGTGAAGGCGAGATGCTATTTGATATAAAGCCTTTTTGACAACTGCAGCTTCACCAGAAATCTGGCCACCAATAATAACAATTATATGAGAAAGTAAAGGAAAAATTATATAGGCCTCGTTAGTTGCATAAAGCCAGAGTCTGTACTTTCAAATCCAACAAATGCATACTTGAAAGGGATGAAAAGAATACAAACACATTGCTGAGCAAGCATATCAGATAACACATTTCCAAGCATCATTAACAAGTCCAAGAAAGAATACCCTTCCTGAAAGGAAAGATTATTTAATGGCATGCAAGAGAAGGAAATCAGGTGACAAAAAAGAAAAAGTCGATCAAAACCAGATAAAATTATACTTGTCATGATGGGGGGGTTGTTTTTGTTCTGATAACCCTAATTGTCTACCCTTAAACAAGTTCCAAAACTTTGAAAAATAAATGAAGTGGAATTCTTTTTTTAAAAAAAAAAAGGGACATGGAAATAATGGCAGGCATCACAAAAAGGAAAACAAAACAAGGAATACCTGTACAAGCTCATCTGAGCTTAAAGCACAAGGAGGCAAATGCTCATCCTTAAGAATGCGGATCACTGCACCAGTCTCACTACGTATGTTCTGAACTATCTGCCCACCTTTCCCAATAATACATCCTATCTGATCAGAAGGTACAAGAAGCTTAGCAGTGACTTGTTGACTTTCTTCAGAGTCCTCGTCAACTTGCAAATCCTCTGTTATAACTTTATCATGTACCCTGAACAGAGCATCCTGAGCAGGAGAAACATAATTACCACTATCTTCATATTCATTAGTCTCATCACTCGGACTATACATGGTAACAACACGTTCTTCACAACCCGGCACTGTTTCACCAACCCTAATCTTTGACTTGGTGTCTATCCTTAATTGCTTAACAATCTCCCCTCCCCTTCCTATTATGCTTCCAATCTTCCTAGCCGGGCACAAATAACGATATACTGTATCCTGTGAATCAATAACATAACGTTCTCTATCGTCACCAGAATTTCTCCTCTTATTTGCCCCAATATCATAATCTGACTGCGAATGAGACCGCTTTCTGTAATTATTCCTTTGCCCCGCCATTATGATCAACAAACCAGTATCTACACCATCTCATCAAAAAATATACCATATAACATTAGTATTGAAAATACTAAAAAAAAACAAAAACATCTTTATGCATCAAAACAACTTCGACCCATAATTTGAAACTTCATAAATCACTAAAATAACCAACTTCAACAACAAATTATGAATCCTTTAAAAGAAAAGGAAAAAGAAAAAGAATCGAAACCCAATAAACCTTTCACAGAGAATAACTTCAACAAAGGCTTAGTCAATTAAGCGCTAGATCTGACCAAGTCAATGAGTAAAACCATAATTAACAGTCGAAATTGAGTAATTAAGGCAAACAGAGATTAATTGAATACGAGAAATTGAAGGGCAAAATCATAAAGATTCGAATTGGTTTAGTACCTTGAAAGCGAATGATTCAGGGGGATAGGATGTGAAGTCAGTGTGACTTTTTCGCAGATTCCGTCCTCTCTGTCTCTGTATCCGAGTGTTGAGTTTTTTTCGATTCCGTTTTCTAGGGTTTTGACCGCGCCAAAACCATTTTATTTATATTTATTTCGCGCTGAAGAAGAAATTGTTTTTGAACCAGATTCTAATGCTTTTAAAATGAACCCTATCATATTAGGTTTTTGCTCGTCTCCCGCAATTATTATTATTATTATTATTATGGTATTAAGTTAAGTAATACTCTAAAAGGTATAACTTTCCCCATTATTTCCCTGTTATTAATATATTATATTATTATAATTATTATATTATATTATAATTATAATTAAATTATAGAATATTCTAAAACGTGTATTCCACACCTTTTAATTGCACTTACTAGCTTTGATACCTGAACGATGCCGCGAGTTTTTTTTTTTACATAAAAAATATTAAAAAAAATAAAAATTTAAAAATCTTGGGTTTTTCTGCAAAGGTATACCCAAGAATCTTGGGTTTGGCTGCAACGCCTGACCTAAGAGTAATATTTCTAATATTAATAATAAAATTAAACTTGCATGACCCAAGTTTAAGTGAGTCTGGTTATAACACCGGACCCAAGAATACTGGATGTGGGTCTGGCTATAAGGTCGTGTCATAAAAGTGTGATAATTAAATAGATTAATTAAAAAACAAAGAAAAAAAATCAACAGGAAGAAAAAAACTAATGAAGAAAAAGAAAAAAAAACATTGAATTAATTGGGTCAACCTTTTAAACCAGGTTATCCCGTAAAACATGGGAT
>Ga0307515_10020293_pt1 | contig 11865 bp, 8 predicted proteins | sample 17_EM_MG_FD_194513 | JGI IMG/M metagenome (GOLD analysis project Ga0307515, IMG submission 194513) | Populus trichocarpa ectomycorrhiza microbial communities from riparian zone in the Pacific Northwest, United States - 17_EM | ecosystem: Host-associated > Plants > Roots > Unclassified | place...
GGACTTTTTTATCCACATGTATTTCTATTAAAAAATCATATTACCTTTAGCTGCTAGCTAATTTTTATATAGGAAAGGATAAAAATTGAAAAAACATTGTAGATTTATTGTGGACATCCACAGTATTTTTTCCACACGGATTAGAGTTTTTTATAATAATTCAAATTTAAAACTCCAACAATGAAAAGAAGTAAAATTCACATAAATCTTTAGTATGTCTTTTGACTTAACCAAAGAAATGAGCTTGATTTCATGCGCAAAAGCTGGCCTATCCAAAGAAATGGATTTAATCTAGTACTAAATAAAAAAAAATGTGTACTTTCTCGCATTACCGACAAGTTTGCGTGGCCTTTTTGTTCACTTTAATTATCAATTTCGTTTCCATGAATCTTGCAATTTGACTTGGTGAGTAGAATTCAAAAAGAATAATATAATTATTTATATTCCCTTAAGAACATAAAAGAATCCAAATCCAAGTTCATTAAATTCAAACCAATTATGTGAATCCAAATCCAATTGACCAATTGCTCATCCCTTGAGAATAGGCTAGTGTTAAATCGCTGGCTGCCTACGTGACCAGTTCAACAGTGCGGTTGCTTCGCCCAAGCCAGCTTCTCGACTGATTAGGATAACATCCTTACAAGCATGAAACATGCCTAGTAATTAGCTTAAATCAACTCAATTCACCTCTAGTTATTTCTTTGCATTTGGAAGCTTGACAGGACAACCACAAGGCACAATCAACCACCTAATTACTAGGTGCTGATCATGCCATAATCAACCACCTAATCTGCAGTTCATCTCTCCTGGAAATCTAAATCTTAGAATCATCCACATCAAAAGATTAGCAAAATAAAGTTAATCAGGATAGGGAAATTTACAGCACTCATGTACATATTTGAGAAGCCAGAGTGTTTTGAACTACAACAGTGAATGATATATGGAGCTTGTTTCTCAACCCACAATTTCAATGGGAGAGTTGACAAACATCAAATAACGAAAATCCGATTGCAAATGGAATTACACAGGCAGGAAAGCTGCGCTCTAAACTAGTAAAATAATCCTTTGATCACACCAATGCTTGATAAAAATCTCTGCACATATATAAGCTAAGTGGGTAACAAACTCTTGCTTATTCATATACTGCTGTAAGAACGTGAACTGCGGTGGCTTAGACTACGATCTTTCTTTAACAATGCCTCCAGGTTCTGAAAGCATTTCAGTGGTCTCACCTGTGCATTTTACCCAAAAAAAAGGAAAAAAAACCCGTTAGTTCTACAAAAACAGTAGTGTCAAAGGGATAAAATGCTCTCCTAAAGAACTAGAACTTGAAAAGTGTAGCTCCCAAGAGAAGGTTCAATTCATAAATTTAATAGTATCATTTTTCAATATTTATTATCAAAACTGGTACTCATAGCACCAAAGAATAACATAACGGAAGACTCTAATGTACTAATCCCACCAGGGGCACTCAGAATAAAGCATTTATAGCAATTCAACACTGAGAAATGATTAGTTATTCGCGGGAACTGCTTCAGAGACAGTCAGATAAAGTGTAATGTCAAAATTGTGGTTACTCATCAGGTAAAGTACAGTATCCCCAGACACAAATTCAGAGGAGAAACCTTCCAACGCCTCTTATGACCAATACTGTTTTGAATGGCATCCAGTCTTGTTAGTATCTGCCTGAAAGTTGGTCGCTTAGCTGGATTTTCATGCCAGCACTCCTGAATTAACCTGTGAAATGAAGACAGCGTCATGATTTCTCTATCCCATAACTGATCTCAATGAAAGATCAGTTGACATTGAACAATCTTGACAGTAGACATGGAAGGTATCAAGCAATTCAATTTTGTGAGAAAACTATTTATAATAGAATACACAATTTGTGATAATGAAGATATTTTATAAACCTGTCTATGGATGTTTCTACAGTGACCAGCATTTGATGAATTAGGAAGTGACTTGTTCAGGATCATAGATTGCTCAGGGTTCAATTTTAACTCAAGTAGCTATTTATCAAGAATCATTCCAAATGGTAAGTTGACTCAAAAATCTTGTGTATAAACAAAAAGAAACACAATTTCATGTTAGGTTTGAATTGTTTAAAATTCAATGGAATTCAAACTAGTGACATGATATGAATTCAAATTCAATTCACTCCATTCTCGAATTGATTCCAAAATGGAAAGTAGATTAAAAAGATCTTAAGAAATAAGAGTTAACAATTCTTAAGAATACCATGACACCATCTTTTCTGTCTTGGTGAGTCAAGGCATTGTCAGACAGTCATTGTTTACATGCAGAAATGTTTGGGTTTGGCCATGGTTCCAGGACTTCTTAGCAATGCAATTCACAGATTCTGGTAGTAGACTTTTTTAAAGAAGCTTTAAGTGCAGCATACTTCAGGTTCTGCCTCATGAAGCCTCTAGACTGAGTTTCAACTCATGAGAAGTTATTACATCACTTGTGCTAGTCAATGTGGAATTAATTGAAGATCCATCCTAGACGAGCACCACCTTTTGCTTAAAATTTCTTTTGTTTTAATGTTTGCTTATGTTTACTAGTGGTTCTTATTAGTGATGTGCATACATGTATAATGTTTTCATACCATATCCAATTATAGAAAAATACGATGTCAGATTCCACAGTTAGTTTAAGAACAATAGCAATAAACTCAACGCTTTAAAAAAGAACAAATCTCATGTAAAAAGAACACCTAAGACAGAATGGCATACTCTTTAAGTCCATGTGCATAGGACTTTGTTGGAGCTCTAAAAGGCGGACGCTCTTTTGCCGCATAAGCTGAAGGAACCTCATGTTCTTGTTTAGCAGAAAATGGCGGGCAGCCTTCAATCATCTAATGTATATTCGATAACAAATGTCCATAGTCAAAGATTTAAAATAAATCATAAAATCTATCAAAGATCAAGAATAAATGAGGTTGCATGTATATGCTTTGTCGAATTGTTGAGGCGCTAAGCATGAGCTCTGGGTGCACAGTGAGAAAATGCTCTAACATATACAAAGGCCCATTATTACAAGAAGACCTGTAATGATACGACTGAGAAGTCTTTACCTCCTGTAGGATTAAAGCAAAGGAAAAAATATCTACTTTAGTATCATATTCTTCATTTTTGAAAACCTCTGGAGCCACATACCGCCCTGTCAATGACAAAACAAACATTTCCATAACAATATTCATCTAACAAGTCAACTACAGGAATATGGATCAATGAATACATACAAGAAAATAGCTGGCATGTAGGAAAGGCATTTGGTTTAGCAACTTCCAAAATAAATGAGATTCATAAAGATGAAAAAGCCACACTTACAGGAATTGTCGAGACTAATTAGAGGTTTTTCTTCTTTAACTGTAAGCAACTTGCTAATTCCAAAGTCTGCGACTTTCAGATGCCCAGAATCATCCCGCAATATATTTCTGTTATCTTGCTCATAAGCAACATAAAAAGGTGCTGACAATGTCAGCAAAATTGAGGAATCCAATGAATTTTAACTGAAAGTTCCACTATAGTCATAGATATGTGTGCATGTCAAATAAAAAAACCAGCCTAAGTTGAACAAGAAAACTTACGAAGGCTCAAGATCACGGTGAATTATTGGTACCGGCTTATTCTCATGCAAGTAATTCATTCCCCTGCAACATTTGCAGAAATAGAAGAGTTCTTTCAAGACTGTCATCAGAGAGTGAAGTGACAGGCAAACAACTAACATTTTCATCTTCATCTCCATCAACCAAAGCATGTCACACATCTTTAAGGTTTTGTTTTACAGTAAAATCTAACACTATATATCATCCATACAAGAACTTAAAATCTTAGTGATGGGGGATGAAGGGAAACAACGGGAATTAATTTTTATTTATTTAAGAATTTAATATTTTATTATTATTTTAGATTTTATTATTTAGGAAAATTAATATTCATTACTTATTAGTTAAATTAGGATTTTAGTTTCCTTCTTGAATTAAGACTTATTAGGTTTTCCTACTTTTTTTGGTTTGGTGCATGTAAATAAGCACCTCAACATTAGTTATTTTGAGAATGTATCATTAATGATTGAAACAAAGACTTTGAATGTTCTTCAAGATTAAATGCGTCTCTCTTGTGCTGATTCCCTAGGATCAAATACGTCTTAGTTTTGTTCCCTTTATGACCAAGAATGTTGACTCTCTTATTGGTGAATTTTGGTTACTGTTCTAAATTAGCCTCCTTGTTGGTGATCTTGTTTTTTTTATTCTACATCAATTTGGCTAGTCCTACATCACATAGGCATCACTGTCCAATTTTTTACCCATTTACATAAAATAAACGAGACTCCACAACTTTAGTATTTCTCAAATGATTGTTAAATTAGTGGAAAAACTATATGCTATACATTGAACAATCAAAGTTTTGAAAATAAAAAAAAAAAACTTTAGGCAATAAATCATGTATTTGTCCCAGGCTTGGAGACCAGTTTTATATCCTAATATGTTTGACAGCAGAACTGTAAGAACCTTCGAAAGTACAAGCCAATCCTGAGATTTTTAGTCTTGAATCACAATTCTTGAACATATGATACTCTCCTAGCTATTCATTTGATTGACATTTTCTTCAAGCAGACAAAGTAATATAGCTAAAAAATGTTATTATGGGTCAGTCACTAATGTATAAGCATCAAATCAAAAAATGATTGCTATTTGAAACAAATCAGATATTTAGAATAATAATAAACTCCAAGAAAAAGTAAGGAGGCCTTTTATGGGGGGTGGGAGTGTAAACACCAAAGATTTACAAGCCCACTATACATTCTTTATTTTAGACTTGAAATTTGTGTTTACACTGCATTAATGGGAAAAATAAAAATAATAAATAATAACAGACCTTGCAACACTGCATTAATGGGAAAAATAAAAATAATAAATAATAACAGACCTTGCAATATCAAGTGCAAGTCTCACAGCTGCTATTGGTTTTAATGCTCCTTTTCTTTTCAAGAACGCACAAAAATCTCCCTGTAATATTAATGGAAAAGAAAAAACTACAAATGTTAATTTTATGATATAAGATTTCATGACTTGAACATCTAAAAGCATTTTTATCTCTTAATTTCTTCTGGAAAAATAAAGATAGATAGATAGATAGATAGATAGATGTCACCACAGAGAAAATGCAGATCCACCACTCTGCTGATGGGAAAGAAGCAGAATTGACCTATTTACTAAGTAGAAGTAAATATTTACAAAGATCTAGTCTCTAATTTCAATACAAGTGAATTTCAGGTTAGAAGGAAGGATGCTAAGAAGAGAAATGGAGGATGGTCTTCCCATCCTTACTTACAAATCAAATCCAAAGGACAAATCCATCACACATGAAGCAGAAATTTTCACAAGGATCTACCATTAGTGCTATTAAGTTTGTTTAAGAAATCATATCCACATGGGTGCATGTATATACCAGAAACAGGTTGACTTCAAAGGAGGGCTCATCAGGGGAACAAATTTATCATCATCAAATTCAATAAAGCATTAAGAAATAATGATCATAAAATAAGAAAGAAGCAGACAGGAAAAATAAAACCACAATAACTGGCATTGAAAATGATACATAACAACCAGCAAAAAGAATTATACACAAATAATAGAGTTGTGGCAATAACAAACATCCAGCAGAAAACAATAAGAATGACTAAGATTGGAAAAATGCCACTCCCATGGTGAACGACAGAATTGAAGAACAAACCTTGGGTAAAAATTCAGTCACAATCATCATTGGACTACTTTGAGTAACAGCACCCAGAAACTGGACCACATTTGGATGCCGTATTTTCTGAAGCAATGCAAGTTCATCTCTGAATGCTCTCCTGTGCAAAACTAACTGTCATGATAACCTAAGCATACAAAACTAAGATACTATTAAGAAAAAAGGCTCAGGGTATAGATAACCCACACTTTATCCTCGTCCGAAAGCACCTCCTCACCAAGCTTTTTAACAGCAACCTGAATTCCTCGCCATAATGCTACGCAAAAGGTTCCCTGTGGCATATTTCACGCAATCAACTTGAAAATGAGATGTGTTTCAAACAGGTCAAATACAGCCTGACCATAGAATTAGCCAAAACACCTCAGATATCTTATCGAAAATATATATGTTCATTACCTAATATGCTCATTACCTAAGTAACTCATCATTGTATTCTTACTCAACTCGAATGCTTACAGTAGAGGGATATAAGCCACTTATATATATATACAAGAGTTTCACTTAGAAAATCATCTACAAAGTTTAAATTCAAGTTGTAACATTTGACAATAAGTATCAACACAAGAAGAAACTGACATTGATCTTCACAACATTAACATAAGAAGCAATAAAATACTAGCTCGAAGAGGTCTGTAAGCAATGTTATCAGAAGACAAACATAAGCTCATAAGTTCCAGAAGGTGAAAAAAGATATGGGGAACAAGTGACCTTAGTTAATTCCACACTGTTAGTAAAATCCAGTTCGTCAGGATTGATTTCATATTCCGGGACCTCACGTGCATGCTTAACGTGCATAGGAGCCATCTACATAAACAGAACCGATCCAAGACACAATAAGAAAAACAGGTCAGAAGTAAACTGATGCATCATGTAAACAACAAAACTGATAACATACCAGAGGTTTTGCACCACGTTTCTCCAAGAGTTTGATCACATCATGGTTTTTGTAAAATATAGCATCTGCAAGAGGCTGTTTAAGCAACATCAGTTTACTGAGAAAAAGAAAAGAAAAAAAACTCTTGACTATCAGTTTAAACAACAAACCAAACGATACATTTTAGTATTTAAAAAACCCCAGGAATGCTCGGGTTTGTAATGCTCTCCGTGCAACTGGAGAATTTGAAAGCACCCCATATCTTACTACCTAGCATCAGCAAAAGAACCCACTCCAAACTGGCAATATGAAACCCTTTGGCTCAAAACAAAATGCTTGAGCAAATTGCCTGGGCTAACTCAAATGGCATACACCGCATGCCTCCTCCAAATTAACAACAAAATTATTTAACACAAAGCAAAATTCCTAACTTCATAATCCACAGAGTCTATCTACCCATAGGCTTGCTAGGAATCAAACTCAAATCTCGGGCCGAACAACATCATCAACCCCATAAAAAAATATTAAAAAAAAAAAAGTTAAGCCAACCAGCAATCTAATCTCTCAAAACAACTATTTCAACAATCTGAAGAAACCCAAATCAGAAAAACAAAATCATTATCCAAATACATACAGTGCTCCCCCAACGATCCTTGGGGTCAATTTCGGCCCCATGATCGAGCAAAAGATCGACAACTTGAGTGAGGCCTTGACAAGAAGCAATATGAAGGGCAGTACGGCCATCAATATCACGAAAATTAACATCAACATCAGAATTCACCAATTCTTTGATCCCTTCTAGATTTCCTTCATTAGCTAAGTACATTAGCCTCACTCCTGGATCAACTCCATCCATATCAACATCAGATTCTTCTCGGTCTCTCTCCGGTGCTAGTGACGATTGCTTTCCTAACGTAAACCTCAATGGATTCTTCCCTTCCATTATTTTGAAAGAAGATGATTTCGTGGGGCTGATTAGGAAGGAACGATGGAAAGGCAATTTGATACTCTTTCCTCTTCTGTCGCTGACTGCTTAAAACCCTAAAATGGAGAAGGAAGCAATGCTGGCTTTAGCTATACACGCGTGAATCATTCAAATTCGGAATCTTTTTCCTATCTTTTTTTACCCCAAAGAAAGAAATGTGAATTTAAATTGGAATGTGTGATTCACGCGATTACGTGCGCCTGTGATGACAATTGTGATGCAAGCGTGAAAGGAAGGAGGCGGTGGCCTGCGGAGAGCCTCAAACGACGCCGGTTTCCGTTTCAAGAGGGAGTCCACTTGTTGATAAAGAAAGACGGAGAGGTCATACATACATGTCATGTGATGGGGTAAATATAATATGTTATAGGTTTTATTTTATTTTTTTAACTTTAGCGAATCAAGAACAAATAAAAAAATATAAAGAAAATAATAATTTAAACGGCGGAAATGTTGGCAATGTCAATTGTCAACTTGAGATGGATAAGATCACGTGGAAAAACTTAAGATCCAAGTAAGCAGCTGATATCAAGCTCATCTTTGCTGGGAAATGCTGGCCATCCTCGCAGTCAACATAAGACCTAGTAGTAATTGGCGTTATCTTCTTCCTTCACAAGTCAGAGGCCCTTGTTAGGGTTATTTCATTCGCTTAGAGTCTTAGACCAGCACCCCATTCTAGAGATGCTTTACTTTGTATTCACATTCGTGTTCGGCTTCATCTTCGTGGAAGGAAGACGACCCGTGGAAAACTAGGCCAATTTGCTGACCAATATTTTTTTTCCATAAGAAAAGTAATTAAGAAACATTTCAAACATGAATGTGTTGAAAACATATTTTTTTAAAATTTGATTTTTTAAAAAGGACGTCAACAAGAGAAAAATAATTAAATATTACAAAAAAAACATGCAAATGGTTGAAATGCATTGAAAACATACTTTTTTATATTTGTTTTTCTTTTTTTGGATTTCTAGCAAAATATTTTGAAAAAAAAAATAAAATATTCAGTTATGACAAGTGTCCCTTTCTTTACAACGTTTATGGAACAAAATCTTGTAAAATACTCTGTATAGTAAGTTTGTAGAGAAAAAGATGATGTTTTATCTTTTAAGATGGGTACAATTGTTTAGGTAATATTTCTTGAAATGATATCATTGGTCTGGATGACCTACTGTTGTGAAATTTTAAAAAAAATAAAAATTGTCTTGTTGTACCAGATGACCTGCTCGCTTGTGAGAAAATTGAATTTTTTTCAAGATGATCTCATTGTACATCAAGATAGTCTTATTGCACCGGATGACATATGGTCTCATTATGCTTCAAGATGGTCTTATTATACTAGGTGATCTACTCTCTTGTGAAAAATTTATAACCTTTTCAAGATGGTTTCATTGTATTAAACGACCAACCCATCAGTTAAAAAATTGAAGATTTTTTAAGATGGTTTGAAATACCGACATGGAAACGACTGGTTGTTCGTTAATGCTAGACATGAACGATATGTCGCTCAAGATATCAGTTTTGACATTAAACCACTTGACCTATCACCTAGCCACTATTCATTTTTTTTCCGCCTTTAAAACTAAAAAAAAAAAACCTAGTCAAGTTCATGGCTTTCAACCCATGGTTAAACACCATCTTCCCACAAAAACACACTAGTCTCGCACCCAATCAATGAACACGATCACGACCTACAATTCTAATCACTTAGATCTTCTTTTTTTACCCCTAAAACTCCTTATAGATGCAACAAAAGACCTTCCACACACTAGCTAAAAAATACAAGTTGTGTATGCCTCCCCATGCCTGCTACAAAGTTGGACATGTTTTAGTCCTCAACATCAATCAAAGGTCATCATCTCTTATTAAGTATCAAAGGTTAAGATATTGCCAACACATATCTCTAGATTCTCCCTCACTTGCCTATAAACCCTGTCACGGGGGGCGCGACGTCGTCTGGCGACGGCGGAGGCTCGTGTCGTGCCTCCTAATGAGGGGTGTTGGGAAGGTGTTTTGGATTTAATCATGAAATTATGATTAATGTTTAGGAGTTGCCACCAAGTATTATGGTCACTAGGAACCTATGGTCTGCGAGAGTCTGGGTAAAGGACTGGTTGTGCAAGGGGAAGACGCATCACCCCCAGTGCACCCTATCTAAGGTAAGCTGCATTATTGTTTGATTGTTTTTTCTAACTCGGGTTTCTATTTGTTGGTCTTTTCTAAGGCTCAAGGCAAATCTCTCTTCATGAGAGAGTCTCTACCTTATCGGGTTAAATCCTAACCGTTCTAAAGTATGAATTTTAGCATCGCATTTTTACACCTTGTATCTTTAATACTTGAGGGTGTAAGTTATCATGTAATTTTACACCTCATAAATATTAAAGTCTACATCTGGATCCTAAAAAAAATATTGGAAAAAGGTTTTTGACATGTTGGCCAAATCCTAATGGATAATCATAAACTGGTAACGATATCCATTTTTTATTTTTTTTAAACATGAAAAAGATGTAATGTTTGTTTTTATGAAGATATGCTTGAAAAATTTAGGATTTGGCCGTATGCAATGAAATATTTTTTTTTCTTTTTGAAAATGTTTTCAATTTATTTTTTTGAAATAATTCGGAGAAAACAAGGTATTTTAATACCGGATTTGTATTTTACAGTGTAAATATACAACTCGATATTATGCAAAATTGGTAGAAACATACGCGAGAAAAATCACAAATTTTAAAATGATTTTTGAAAACTTTTCTTTGATTTTTTTTTAAATATAGTCCACTGCATGAACAGTGGACGTGAATTATAATTCACGCTCACTGTTCATGCGTGAACAGTAGGACGTGAATTATAATTCACGTCCATTGTTCACTCAATGAACAGAGGCAGCGAAGAAGAAGAAGAAGGGGAAGGGGAGAGAGGGCGGACAACCTAGTGTGGCGGTGGTTTGGCCGAGGATGACGGTGTGCTATCGTTGGTTGCAGCGGTAGAGGCCGGCGTCGGCTATGGGAGGGAGAAGAAAAGGTTGCCGAGGAGAGAGAAAGGCTAGAAGGAGAAGAGAGAGAAGGTCATGATCGCTGCTCTGCCACTGGTGAGGAGCTGGGTTGATGGAAATGGCGGTGGTAAAGCCGGTTGTGGCAGCGGAGGTCAGTGGAAGAGGAAGCAGAAGAAGAAGAAAACGGGAGGGGCTGCAGAGAGGAGAGAGAAACCGACGATGGCTCTTGGTGGTCGGTTGGTGGTTGTGTTGGCTTCCTGTGGTGGAGCTGATGGTGGGAAGACCGGTGATGAGAGTAGTGGTGGCTGAAGGCCACGGTGGAGAGAGAGGGAGAGGAAAGAGAAAAATTGCAGAAACAAGGAAAATGGCTGGTTTTTTGGCTGGTTTGGGACCCGATTTTCTCCTCTCTCATGCCATGAAATCCATCTCTATGTATAGGCGGTGGAATAGGGCAATCTTGTCTACACAGGGGAAAAATTTTCAGCCCTTGATTCGGTTGGGAAGGATCCCAACCATTGGCTCAAAGTAGGCATGGTGCACTGTCAAATCTGCAGAAAAAGCTGCCTGAGTTAGCATGTTTAGGCCGACGCCGGCGCCGATTAATTATCATTCAGACTAAACTATTGATATGGAACTGTAGAGTAACTGCAGAGGATCATTTTCGTGCAAGTTTGGTTAAATTTGGTGGACGTTAGGTGCATTAAATGCACTTGCAAAGGAGGTGACTAGACCAGTTTTTCCGGAAAAATAAAGAAGAAGATGAACAGTACCAAAGTTCATTTCAGTCCTTCCTCTTTCAATTTCTTTCAATTGAACCTCTAATTGACCCTAAACGTTTTCAATTAAGCCCCTGATGAACTTCAATTGGAGCACCGAAGTTACGCGCTTATTGCGATATGGTCTTTGGTCTCATATTTCTTCAATTTAGCCCGTAATTGAGCCCAAAACTTCAATTTTCTTGTAATTTTGCCCATGATTTCAATATATTAACATGGTAAAAATTAAATTTGGTCTCTTAAAATTCCAATCTCCTCAATTAAGCCCAAATTAGGCTCCCAAACTTAATTTTTCGCCAATTAAGCCCCAAATAAAATTAATTTGACCCATTTAAAGTATAATTAAGTCCTTGCACTTAATTAAATCCTTTAATTGGACCCAAATTAATTCTTAAACATAATTAAAATTTAATTTGGCCCATGATTAAATCAAATTGGCCTATTAAAAATTTAATTATGTCATTGGACTTAATTTTTAT
>Ga0307515_10020294_pt1 | contig 11864 bp, 15 predicted proteins | sample 17_EM_MG_FD_194513 | JGI IMG/M metagenome (GOLD analysis project Ga0307515, IMG submission 194513) | Populus trichocarpa ectomycorrhiza microbial communities from riparian zone in the Pacific Northwest, United States - 17_EM | ecosystem: Host-associated > Plants > Roots > Unclassified | place...
AGCGCGGAGGGAAAGCCAAAGGAGTATTTTATTTACATCAAGAAAATTCAATTCCAGAATTATTACATCAGCAATTATATTGCTCCTTGCCCTCATTTTCTATTACCCGACAAGAACTCCGCTGATGGGAACAGCAGCCTCCTCGGAAGGACAAAAAAACCTGTGTCTAGATGAAACCATAATCTACACTAAATACATGCAAGCGGTAATGACTCGGATACATTGAATGCCATTAACCCCATCATTTTATTCTTATACAGTGAGCAGAAAGCATCTGCTTTATAACAAATGTGAGAACTGAATCAGAAGAGAATGATTGGGGTAGTTCCGATGACGGAAATGAAAGGGTCACCAGAGAAGATTACAGCCCTGGAATGGATTCAAGATTATATTTCTGAGAAGGTGAGGCTTCATCCTCTCTGCTTTCCTGTGATTTTGGCTTCTTGATGGCGTCAAGAGTCTGTAAATATGTGTAGGAAGGAACCCGATTAGATGGAAGGACTGGATTGCTTATTCTACTAGCAAGGAGGCGTCGGATCAGGACTCTCAAGAATGGAGCCATAGTGTCTGGTTCATGTTCCAAGTAGTACATAACTCCTCCCATACATGCACAAAATAAGGCCACCTGCAAAATCACACAAGCAGCATCTCACTCAGCCATACAAGTTTGAATTGTGTTTCAGGCATTCATGCAAAATATTTGTGGTATCTACTGTTCACTGGGGACATTATCCGTGTCAGGTAAGTGTTTTAGTGTCTTTTCGTGTGTGTGTGCGCGCACGCGCGTGCATTTGAGGCAACCCTTGGGCAAATCAATTTGTTAATCTGAGCCACAAATTATGGGTGCAAACCCACACATGCAGAGACTAAACCCCAGCCATTAACTGATTCCTGCTTGTCTCCCAGCTGAAAAATAAGTTCTTTAATTACAGTTGCAAATGGCAACATCATCACTCAGTTGAATTTTTTTTTTTATGGATGATCCTATTGATGCCAATAGCATAATACAAAAAGAGAGGTGCAATTCAAAAGAGGTTCCACTCAAGTGATATGGTGCAGCATATTCATGCCACAACCTTTTTTCAATTAACAGATAGGATTCTAAACAGAAAATCAACGGGGAGAAAAAAAGCCAGCATCATTGAGAATAAAGCAAGCAAAATAGATAACTGCATCTGGAATTGTGTTGAGCCAATGCAAGAAGGCTATATTATACAAAAGTAATACCTCAGCATTCCTAATATTTGGAAGCAGGTGGCGGTTCACTAAAATATACCACAGTGAATCTCCAGCCCGTGGAAGAACATACAAGGCAAGTTCAGCACGTCTAGATTTTTTCTCCAGTAGTACAGAAAGGGCAGATATTCCACCTGCAATCCAATATACAAGCTTGTGGTCCCTTGTTGCTACTTTTCGATGAAGGCATATCACCCCCTTGCATCATCCACAAACTACTAAGAACATTTTCACCATTTTAAAATAAGAAAACAAAAACAAGTCAAAAGCTACCTGAAAAATTCCAACAAATGCAGACAAGAATGCCGTTGAGTGAACAGCATCTCTAAGAGCAAACCAACATGTATGTGCAGGCGCATCCATGAACTTGAAGGGAAGGATATATTGGACAAAAGAAACATTAGTTCCAGAAATGAAAACATTGATCATCATCCTTCACATGACATAAATACAATCCCTTCCAAATGAATAAAATGTGCTCAAGACAACTTTATGTGAAAAAGCATCTGAAACAATCTAAAGAGGTGAAATTATTCACAACCACAAATACTGTAATTTGAAAATTAGATATAGCCTGGCAGCTGTTTATATAATTAAAATTTTCATTTTTTAAGCATAAATTTTTGTTTCCCATTTCCCTCCCAGAACCCTGCTTAGGCAGAACCATGACTAGTTGATTGCCTTGATGTTTCTTTTCTGGTCCAGAATGCACTGGCTACCTTAATGTCTGAACATGGCATAAACATGCATTAATATCACAAATCTCTGATTTAATTTTCTACGAAGGGGAAGCATAAAAAAGAAAACCAAAAATATACATAATCAATTTGAGTCAGATTACCTTCTGCAGTTGCAGAACGACATAAGGTACAAAAGTCAATGAGAAGTAAAGTGGAAATGTTTTCCTGAACGTAGCTGATGCTGCATTAGCATTCTGAGCTAAACATGAATGTGTGTCTGGATGAATAACAGAACAAGGAATAATTGAAGGGAATTCTTCCAACTTCACAGAGTCAGGTTTTCCTCTGCGAGATAAAAAAGCTGATAATGAAGCAAGATCCACTGGGCCACATCTACAGCACTCTCTTATAGACTTGTATACAGGAGCTGCAACTGGTCCAGTCTTCTGAATGAAGTCCTGATATGCTTGTGGCAAGCTCTCAGGATGCATTATAAAGGCATACATAACCTGAGAAGCGATAATAAAAAAGATATGACAGTGACCAAAGGCATATAAGACCTGAAGAAGTTCAGCAATTTATAAAATGATGATGGAAAAGTTATGAGAATATTATTTGACATGCATACGCAGATGAATGGAGAAGAGATGGGATTAAAAAATAACTTGCTCAAAACATGAGAAACAAAGAAATTATAATTTTTCCAGCAGGGATGAAGATTTCACAACCATTCCTATTAACCAGTATATAAATCTTTGGAAGAACCTAATAAATAGTGGCGGATGTCATTCCCAGCTTGCATATTTTCCAAGGATTTAAATATGGCTAATTATCAAAAAAGAGTTCCTCTCATACAAGATTCATATAGATTTCCCTCTTATAATCATTCTTGAACTTAGATCATAAACTATAAACACATGGGCCGACTTAATTTGAGAAAGTCCGTATCTATCCAAGGCCAGTGACATCGCTACACCTTATCTTATAACAGCAACTTAGTATTGTACATTGACTTTTCTAATAAACCATCTAATTCCTCCCCTTACCTCTGCCAAATCTTCAACCAAAACTACAATACTCTTCATTGGTATAGCAATATCTTTGTAGAAGCCAAAACGTCAAATCAGTTATCCTACTTGCATCCAGTAACTGTTGTAATTCAATTGAATACATTTTAAACCCTCTGCTTTCCCATTTTACTACTCAATCATCCATCTTTAATTAGCATTCCAATCGGGCTAATTAAATGTTAGCCAGAGTTCCATCCTCCACACAAACATAGCTGGCCATGTAGCTGCATAACTAGACTTCAGTATCAACTACATAATTCTACTTGAAAGAGTCAGATGGAGCCAATTCATCCACCACTTCTAGTTCCACTCACACAATTAATTCTCTATCCAATACAAAAATGAGTAGTCCACGTTTGCTCTCTTGGTTGCATATCACACCAGCTTATTCACTTTCTGCCTGTTCCACTATTATTACATTTTGATTAGCAGGTCTGAATCATGAAGGAAACGTTCTTACAAATACATGGTCCCATGTATCAAGTAGAACTTTGATTTACCTGGGCACAAGAGATTGAAAAGAGCAAAGAATCTCCGTGTCTCCAACGGCTTCCCCAAAAGTGAAACTTGTTTTTTGATTTCGCAGAATTATAAGCACACTGATGATAAAACCTAGTGTTAAAGACTGGCAAAATAAAGATCAAAATCTTACCACTATAATATCAAATTGATTATACTCAAATACCTGAGCTACCCTGGCCAAAAGATAAAGAGCAAGAGTACGCCTCCTGTTTGAGTCATCTAATGCTAAAACAGACAACCCTGCAACCGAACCTGCTAAAATTCTGCTCCATAATCCCCGTAAACAATGTCATAACCAAGGAATAGATTGTATCAAAGCAGCTATAAATCATCATAAAATAAAAGAAATAATTTGTGTATTCAGTGGCAACTTACGCATTGAATGGCGTCTCTTTCCTTCTAAACTTCCTCAAAAAACATCTCAGTGCATGATATGATCCAGTAAATCCACCAAAAAGTAACCCAATGCGACATGACTCCTCTCTCACTATTAAATCCTTCTCCGAAACAAGTCGCTGTGAAACAAAATCCAAATTCTCACACCTTGCTAATAAAAAATCCTCCATATCCATTTCCACACCAAATTAACCAAATTCATCTCAAGATTTAACAATTTTAATGCAATAATAATAATAATAATAATAAAATTCCACTGAATTCAATCAAATTGTATAGTAGAAGAAACCAAACATTCAGATTACTGTCATTTCCAGGGGCCGCATTAAATCCAGAATTTGAACTATTTTGATGCAAACTCTCTCTTAACTTAAATTCAATCAATAACACAGTACAAAAAATTGACCCTAGCTTCCACAACAAAATTACGGGACTGCCATGAGATGTCTAAACAGTCTACCTTGAGGTCGAGGAGAGAAGAGTAAGACTTTCCTTTAGCGAGCTTAAAAGCACGAAGCAAAATGCCGATGCCGACACGAACACCGTATGTGAGAAGGAAGGTTTGACAGAGATTACCAATGGCATGAGCGGCACAGGATTCATCAGGCCCGTGATCGCAAGGAGGATAAGGACCACGCACGGCGTTTCTACTGTGGAGTTCTTCTATTGCCTCGCGGAGGCGTTCCTCGGCCTCGAGAAGGCGGCGCTCGGCGTCGGAATTGTCGTGGTGGATTTGTGGTGGTGGAGAGAAGAGTGGTTTGGCGAGGGCCGGCATTTCCTTTTGTGTTTCGAGGGGGAGAGAGAGGGAGAGAGGAGCGGGAGTGACGTAGAATGGGAGGAAATGAAATGTTGTCTTTTAAAATGTTTTTTATAATATATTAAAATAATATTTTTTTAAATTTTATTTTTATATTAATATATTAAAATTATTTAAAAAATAAAAAAAATAAAAATTCGGTTGCTTGGTCGGGAGAAAAGAAAATAAAGGAAAGTTCGGTGGTGGAAAATGGAAAGTTTATCGGGGAGGTGGCTATGTTTTTGGATTGGAGGAAAGTGATTGACGGCATTGGATATTTTGGTCTTTTAAGGAAAAGGAAATGGCTTGGCAGAGGCACCTGGTATCCAATCATAGTTCTTCTCGGATTATTTTATGTTTCAATACAAATTTATTTTATTTTTTCGACGAGTTTGAGAACATCCTCTGGTGTCTGAATAAAAAATCATAGCTATTTTTTAAAAAATAAATATTTTTTCTTTTCAGTTTAAAAATTTTATTTTTTTCTATATAAAAAGTTATAATAATTCTTTACAGAATGAGATTTCAAACGAACAAATTTTGTGATGGGTTGACTTAGATGATATCAAACCAAATAGTAGAAAATTTTGTGCGGTTTGGGGTGCCATGGCACCTGTAGCTCAAGCCGTAGATATGCCCTGCTTGTTTGGTTATCTTTATGCTTCAACAGCAAGATTGTGACAGTAGTGAGGTCTGCTAGCTACTGTTATTGGTGCAGTTTATGAAGGAGCTGGAGACATGGTTGCCCATGCTTTCATTGAGCTTGATTAAGAGCCATCTCGAAACGCGTTTGAAATGGTGTTTTTCAAAAACTTTATTTTCTTGTATATAACAACTGATGCACAAGGATCAAATTATCAGGATGCTGTTTCGGTCTTAAATGGCCAGTTGAAGATCACAACATATTTCAACTGGCCCAGATAATTAAGCTTGCATCCTCAGTTTCATGATAGAGTTTTCAAACACAAGTGGCAGCACATCTCCATATTGTTCTTGAAGACACATGGCCATACTGCCGTAGAAAACTTAAAATCCCTAGAAAACTTGAAAAATCTGCGTAGACCATCTTAGTTTTGAATGATTCTTTGGGATCTGCAGGTCTATTTAATGCGATTAGAACACCAGCTTAAGTGAATGATTCCTTTTTTTCTTGGCTTGTTCTAGGAGAAGCATGCTTTCTAGTTTTGAGGTTGCTGAGTGACCAAAAAGCCTGTCAAAAAGTTGGTAATTTTGAGAGCATGTTATTCCAATTTCACTCGTATATCTGTATTTGATACCGCAATCAGTTTTGTGCTGCATAGCCTGAGGCTAGCACTCCTATTCTTAACATTCGTGGGTCGCCTCATCTCTTTCGCAGCTTCTTCAATTCTGCAAGAAAAATTCCTTTGGCTGATGGCATTGATGATGTTGCTGCTACCTATGATTGAGTGATGTAGAACTAACAGCAGATGCTCAACGGTTGTGGCTTGTTATCATGGTGTAATTATTGTGTCTCACGCCTGATTTACTTGGCTATATTTTTCTATAATTTTAGCAGCTATGTATCCATTAGGAGACGAGGGGCAGGTAGCTCTGTATTCACATATACGATGGAGAGGAGCTAGATTTGGTATGGAGATATGTCAGCGTTAGTGGTTACTGAATTCATGTAGTGAGGATATTCTACTGTGGTATATGCTATGGCAGTGGCTTCGTTTATTTGATGTACAGAACATGCTGCCACAGTTTGATTGCATTATACTCGTCGGTTTATAGGAATTGAGACTCATCGTGTTCTCATAACCAGAAAAAAAAAAAAACAAAAAAAACAAAAAGAAATAGAGTCGGTGGCAATGCACTATATAAAAGAAGGCACCTAATAAACCCTATCAAATTATTTGCCAGCCCTGAATCAAAAACGCCTACCATTCACTCACTAATCTTCTGTGTTTTGAGAGCAATCTGTTTATATTCACAATGGCAAGGAGAAAGTCAAGATCAAACAACCGTCCTGTGAAGAAGCCAAAGCTAAAGCTTGATACAGTCTTTCCTTGCCCGTTCTGCCAACATGAAACCAGCGTTGGGTGCTCCTTCAACAAGGATCTGAACATTGGCGAAATCTCATGCTCCATATGTCATGCTGGCTACGAGACCAAACTCACTCCATTGACAGAGCCTATAGACATATACAGTGAGTGGATCGATGAATGCGAGCGGGTTAACCAAAAATCGTAGCCATATTTTTTTTGTTTTTCTGAGGAAGTTAGCGTTAGTGTTTTATGTAAGGAAGTTTAACAAGCAATCAAACGTTTGCAATGTTTCTTTTCTATGTTTTCAAGTTAGTGCTTAGCGTAGTAGACTCTGAACTTGGAAATCACCCAAAAAAGAGCAAGCTTTATTATATCTTCAAGTCACCTCGAGATTCATCCAGTCTGTAATTTTTATGAAAATAGCGTTGTTTCATATATTTGTTTTTTTCCTTGCACTAAAAATCTTTTTGAGTTAAACTTTATTGAGCTTGACTAAGTGCCGTTTCGGAAAGCTTTTGAAATCGTATTTTTCAAAAACTTTATTTTCTTTTATATCACAACTGATGCACAAGGATCAAATTATCAGGATGCTGTTTCGGTCTTAAATGGCCAGTTGAAGATCACAACATATTTCAAGTGTTGAAATCAATAGCTGTAATAATGGTAGCATCTAATTTTGGTAAATGCTGATGGGAAGAATTTCAAGTCCTGAACAACTCCCAATGAATACATTTTTGTAATAATGGATTGGTGACTTCAGCTGTAAGATGATAAACGAGGCAAAAAAAAAAAACTACAGCTTGAGGAGACGACTTATGCTTCCCATCCCCTTAACAGAGTGGCCCTTGCAACTCTGCCGACTTATGCTTCCCATCCCCTTAACAGAGTGGCCCTTGCAACTCTGCTTACGCCGAGAGTGAACGCACCCATCCGAAGATTGCAATCATGTGTCTGGCACATGCTCTTGATGTTATGGAAGGCTCGAGTCATGTAGTTCTGAAGAGTGTTGTTCACTTGCTGCTCATCCCACATAAAACCTTGAATATTCTGCAAAATTAGACAAATCAAAGCACGTTAAAACGCCGCCCCTCAAACTTCCTGAATCTGTTTCAACATCTCATGCAATGTGTGTCATTTTTATTACAGTTCAAGACGGATCTGATGATGGTCTAAATCTCCCTGGAGATAAATTCACTCATAACAAGCACAATCCAAAACGCATTCCTAAATTACCTAAAAAGTGCAAAAACTAGTGTGTTCTTCACTAACTAGCTGAATAAGATGACACAATAGTATTTCACTGTATTGCACAAGCACAAAAGTCAGATGTTTGTGAATCAGATTCAAGGTTTCCATGGTTTGCAAGTCACTAGAGTAAAATTTTAGGAAGATCTTTGCTTCACTTCCCCACTTCTAATCTCATTCGAGTTTAGATGCTGAGCAACTAGGTTAGAGGTATTCAGGACGCATGCAGACTCATTCAACATTAAGTGTTCTTCATAACCTTTCCAAAGCCATGTAAAAATTCTCAGCAGAACAATGTTTTTCCTTCATTTTAATCCATTACCTGAACCCATTCAAAGTAGCTGACAGTGACACCTCCAGAATTTGCATATATGTCAGGAAGTACCACGACTCCTTTCTTTGCTAAAATCTGCAATATTTATTTCATTAATCAGAATAATATTTTCTTACATTATTTTTTTCCTTCTATTTTCATGGATGACAACAGGAGTAGAAGTTCAATGCTACCTCGTCTGCTTCTGGATCAGTAGGATGGTTTGCTGCCTCTATTATGAACTTGGCCTTCACATCTGCAGCATTTTCCCTTCAAAAGCCAAACCATATTCAGGAAAAGTTAGTTTTGGTTTATCAATTTGATTAAAAGAAAAAAAAATTCTTCAAAATCTTCTAACACACAGAAGGAAGAAGCTCAATTATGTCTAACCAGCAGTGTTTTTCCAACTCAACATCTAATTTACATCATGTATGATATAGACATGGAAGAAGCTCAATAATTCAGATAAAATTATCTCAAAGTACATGCATGAGATCAACTCAAGATATGATGTGTTTTGCAAGGGAAATAAAATCACAAGGGCAACAATAAAGTTCAAAATAATATATAGAACCTTCAGTGAAGAAGGAAGAAAACAGAACATGTACTAGAAGCTGAAAAGCAGGGAGCCACTTTCGGCAAGATGCTGAACCTGTTGAGAACTCCACCCAAAGCACACGGGATAAGGACATCACATTTATGAATGAGTAGTTCGTTAGCATCCATGGATTCTGCGCCCTGGAAATCTTTCAAACTACCAGTGGTTTCTTTATGCCTGAGCAATTCCGGAATATCAATTCCATTTGGATTCTTAACTGCACCAGTGATGTCGCTCACAGCGATAACTTTCCCACCTCTCTCATGTATGAGCTTCGCTGCCCAGGACCCCACGTTTCCAAAACCCTACATGATTCATTGATAAGTTTTTTTTCCCCTCAACATGACGCTATCTAGAAAAGCAGTTATTTAGCCTGCAATTAAAATTGAGATTTATTCCAAGTTTACCTGTATTGCAAATGTCAAATCTTTGATGGACTTCCCATGTTCAGCAAGTAAAGCTTCTGTAGCAAAAACAACTCCACGCCCAGTTGCAGCCTCCCTACCCAGTGATCCACCAAGATCCTAGCATCCATGGATATGAGAGAAAGAGAGAGAGAGAGGTCATTCTGTTCAGCTTTTACATGTTATTGAAAAGGAAAACAAACTTGGGCATGACAGTCTTTAGCACTTACTATGGGCTTCCCTGTCACAACAGCAGGTGAGTGACCATGGAATTTTGAGTATTCGTCCAATATCCATGCCATGGTCTGTTCATCCATTTTATCCCCACGATTACTGCTTCTTGTTAGAAATAAAATTGGATAAATTGAATACATCAAAAGATCTATGGAAAGTTAATAGGTGACAATGATATACCTGGGCATTAGTGCCCATGTCTGGTGCTGGAACATCTGTGTGGACACCAATGAGATCGTGGATCTTCTGGGTGAAGACACGGGTTAGACGTTCTAACTCACTTTTACTCAAATCCCCTGGGTTGCATCCAATCCCTCCTTTAGCTCCACCATATGGTATGTCTGCTACAGCACTCTTCCATGTCATTAATTGAGCCAGGGCATTTACTTCATCAGGGTCAACCTTCCAAGAACAAATAAGAAGCCATCAACATCAATCTCAAAGACAAGTCCTTGAAAAAAAAAACCCAATACTGTTACAGGGACAACAGAACAAAGATATCTTCGTGACATTGCTCTGGAAAATTTGGCACATAATTAACATAAAAACAGGAAAGTTGAATGAAGATTATGTATGTGGAACATGAACTATTTCCATTTTATTTATTTTTTTCTATACTAATTTTACTCTTTGGAGAAATCTCATTTAGAACATTTATAAGTAGTCAGAAGGCCTTCCTCCAAAAGGATGCTAAATATTTTACGAGATATAAAAACTGTTCTCTCCAGAAGAAACTCTCAAGTCCTAACCACTTTCTGTAATGACAGGAAACCAAAGCAAATTGATGTGGCTCGATAAAAAGACAGAACAGCCCAAAACAAATCTAAAATGTACAACATTTGCACAGAAAAAACAACAGCATCAACCCAATGTCTGAAACAACTTAACGATGCAACTGCATTGATACAAATATCTAGTAGGGTAATTGATAAACTTCTTTGTTTCCAAACTTCCAGAAGAAAGCAGGATTCAGATCCAGCAATCAGTCAAAATTTGGCATGAATCAGTAGGGCCTTTTTTTTACTTTTCAAGCTACAATCACCTATGATTCACCAATACCATGGCAAAATCCCCAAAGAAAAATCCAAGCATGCCCTTAACTAATATAAATCAGACAGAACAACCATTTGGCCTAATAAGACATCAAATCATCGAGAAAAAACAAGAAACGCAGATTAGTACAGAAGAAAAAGAAAAGGAATGATCAGACACACCTCAGGATGATATCTAATCCCTCCCTTCATGGGCCCACGAGCATTATCATGTTGCACTCTAAACCCAACATAAGACACTAGAGTCCCATCATCCTTGGGAATTGTGCACTCCACCTGATCATAAATAAACAGAACAAAATATACATATAAATAAAAACAGTATTTTTTTCTCTGTTCCTACCCAAAGAGTTCTCTTTTATTAGTATTATTATACCTTGATCTCTCTAAAAGGGATCAAAAGACTCTTCTCAACTTTAGAGTCCAAACCAAGAAGGCGGGAAGCATGTCTGAAATTACGGCTTGTAGCAGCAAGAGCATTCATGGTTAATGTCTAAAGAATAATAATAATAAAAAAAAGCCTCAAAGGAAACAAAAAGAACGCAGGTAAGGAAAACTCAAGAAAAGCCAGGAAACAAGAACAAGACTATTGTTGAATGAAACCCCTTTCAAGAACAGTTACGAGCAGTGACTAGACAGGAAGCAAACAAGATTAGTGTGAGAGGCTTGCAAAAGGGAAGTGTGTGTATATATAGGAGAATTAAAGGGACGGTGCTGACTAGGGACGGAGCAATTTGGGTCCAAAATCCAGATGGGATTTGAGATGACCATTAGGAAAAAAAATTCCTCTTTTCTTTTGAAGGAAATCTTTACATTGGTGATGTTAAGTAGGTGAGAGAATCTTGATTGATAAAATTGCCTAATTTTAAGGAGGAGACAAGTGAATTTAAAGCCATTCTGTTTAGGTTCGAAGTTGGTTGTGTCTTATTTATGGTTTTGCCTTTTTTTCTATTTTGAGAGGAGAAAAAATCCTTTTTTTTTTTTTTGGAATAAGAGTTTACTAATAAGTCTACTAATTAAATTTTTAAATTCAAAGTTGCAATTTAATTATTCTTGTTGTTGTTGTTATTTTATATAAGATATGATATTTTTGTATGATGTGTTTTTTCTATTTGATTAAAGATAAAATATCAATACTCAATCTAGTTTAATGAAACAAGAATCACTTGTTTTTTTTTATTATTTATTTTAATTTTCATGATTTTTTATTTAAAAGTAAAATTTCAAAGTGTTTAGTAATACTTGAAAGCTAACATCACAACTCTCAGTTATGGCTTTATAGTAATTTTTAGAAGTTACAATTTGTAGC
>Ga0307515_10020297_pt1 | contig 11864 bp, 6 predicted proteins | sample 17_EM_MG_FD_194513 | JGI IMG/M metagenome (GOLD analysis project Ga0307515, IMG submission 194513) | Populus trichocarpa ectomycorrhiza microbial communities from riparian zone in the Pacific Northwest, United States - 17_EM | ecosystem: Host-associated > Plants > Roots > Unclassified | place...
CTGGTACTCGGTTGGGATCGCACCCCCGAACTACCAAGAGGCCCTGCTGCCATGCACCGGCCCTCACGCGATCACCCGATCAGGAACCCTGTTCGACCAGACCAGCCCCGTGATCGATAAGCGGATGACGTCTTAGAGGACGTCCTGCTTGAAGAAGCGATAGTTCATGGGTTGTGCCAGGTTATGACCGTTTCACCCGTCGCTCGTTTTGCGAGGTTGGAGATCATCGCGAGGCGGATCATGCTCTCGGAGTGCGAAGGTTTGGTCTCGTAGTCGCGGGCGAGGCGACGGTGCATCATGATCCACCCGAAACTCCGCTCCACGACCCAGCGCCGCGGGATCACGGAAAAGCCTTTGACCTGCTCGTTCCGTGGGACGACGTCGACATCGATGCCGAGCGAGGCGCCGTGCTCGATGGCCTTCTTCTTGTATCCGGTGTCGACCCACGCCTTGCTGATGGTGGGGTGGTCGGCGGCAACGCGGGTGAGGAGCTGGATACGGGCCACGTTGTCCGAGACGCTGGCGGCGGTCACCATGACCAGCAGTAACAGGCCGAGAGTGTCGACGACGATGCTGCGTTTGCGTCCGACGATCTTCTTGCCTGCGTCGGCGCCCTGGGTGTTGGTGGGCACGCTGGTAGCGGTCTTGACGCTCTGGGCGTCGATGACGCAGGCGGTGGGTTCGGCGGTGCGTCCTGCCTGCTCACGGACCATCCGGTGCAGGTGGAGGCCGAGTTTCTCGACGGTGCCGTCGGCGGTCCAGGCGCTGAAGTAGCCGAACACGGTGGTGTGCGGCGGGAAGTCGTGGGGCAGGTAGCGCCAGGGGACGCCGGTCCGGTTGAGGAAGAGGATCGCGTTCATGACTTCCCGCAGGTCAGTGACTTTTCCCCCGAGGTTGAGCGAGGTCTTCTGCCGCTCGGCCCGCCAGCCCGCCAACGTCGGCTCGATCAACGTCCAGCGGGCATCGGACAGATCGCTCAGGTACGGCTGACGCTGCTGCGAGGAGGTCATGGGGATACTCATGCACGAGGATCACACCCGGGCATATCGCTCGATCGAGCGAGGCAAAAGCGGTCTTTCAGAAGGTATTCGAACCGGACAGGAGCTATCGGCCTGAACTGTGGCGAAATGCGAGATCAGCCCCGATGCGACTGCGACCGCAAACTACCCGTTTCGCCCGTACGCCGCGCATTCCGGCAGGATCGAACCTCCATGAAGCGTCACATAAGCGAAGCGAACGACCTCTCAGGGCCCATCGAAGTTCGGCTGCCGGAGCCCTGCGGAACGTGGGTGGCGGTGAACGGCGAAACCCTCACTCGCATTAGGCTCGACACTCCGGCCACTTCAGATCTCAGTCGCGGAGGATGCCAGGTGGAAGGTCCGATGGTGGTCGTGGTCGGCGCGGGGCCGACCGGGCTAGCCCTGGCATGCGGCCTGGCCCTGGCCGGAGTATCGGTGAGGATTGTCGACAAGGCGGAGCGGCCGTCGACAGCGTCACGTGCTCTGGGGATCCAGCCGCGGGGCTCCGAAGTCCTCAACCGGTTCGGAGCTCTGAAGGGGCTGCCGGAGCGTTCGGTGCGGATCATGGAGTTCGTCACGCACGTCAACGGCAAGTGTCTGATGCGTTTGAAGGTCGGCGCGCACGCGGCGCTGGTGGATCGCCCTGTGCTCGTCAATTCGCAGGCAGAGGTGGAAGCGCAGTTGCTATGGCGGCTTCGCGAGCTTGGTGTCGAGGTGGAGTGGGGACGGAAGTTCGTCGACGCTGATCAGGATACGGAGAGCGTGACCGTTCAGCTGGACGACGGGGCGGTGCGCGCGAGGTGGCTGGTGGGCTGCGACGGGGCGCACAGCCGTGTGCGCGCGTCGGCGGACATCGGCTTTCCCGGAGCGCCCGCGATGGAGGCTTTTTTCCTCACGGATGTGCGTGCGTCGTTGCCGTTTCCCAGAGACGTGGTGTCGGCGTGGCTGCACCGGGAGGGAATGCTCGGGATATTTCCTCTGCCTGGGGACGGCGTCTGGCGACTGGTGGCGTCGGCTCCCGCAGATGGCGAGGACATCGGTTCCGATCGTGTGTCGGACGCGCTGAGACTGGCCGTTCAGGAGCACGCCGGGATCCAGCCGCCCGAGCGATGGACGGACCTGTGGACTTCGACCTTTCGTATTCAGCGCCGCTTGGCCACCAGGTACCGGTCCGGCCGAGTTCTGCTGGCGGGAGATGCCGCTCACGTACACAGCCCGTTCGGTGGGCAGGGCATGAACACCGGGCTCGGTGATGCCGAGAACCTGGCTTGGAAGCTCGCACTGGTCGCCTCGGGCAGAGCCCACAGCCGCCTGCTGGACACCTATGAAGGCGAACGGCGTCCGGTGGCCCGCGAGGTGCTGGCTTCGACGAGCGGCGTTACGCGTCTGGCCCTCGCGGACAACATGGTGATGCGCACCGTCCGTGACCGTGTCCTGGTTCCGTTGCTCCGTCTCCCGATGGCGCAGCGGCTGCTCTGGGAGAAGTCCTCGCAGCTCAGGATCAGCTACTGCAACGGGCCTCTGGGAGGCCGGTGGTCGCGCCTTCGGATCGGTGTTGGACCGCGTGCGGGCGATCGCGTACCCGACCTGGCCTGCCTCCGGGAGGACGGCATCCGCACTCGTCTGCACAGGGAGCTCGGTCACCGGTGGGCGATTGTCGCTCCTGCCCCGGTTGCGTCGGTCTTTGCGGACATCGCTCGCAGACACCTGGGCGCGGATACTGTGGCGGCCCTACTCTCTGAGACCGGCGGGAGACGGACCGTCATGCTCGTTCGCCCCGACGCCCACCTCGGGTGGGCGGGCGTATCGCCGGCCGCGCTGGACGACTGGCTGACACGCGCTCTGGGTGGCGGTGGTGGCCTCCGCTGAAGGGAGGCCACCACCGCCGCGCCTTGCCGTCTCCTGCTTACGCCATGGCGAGCAGCATGGCGAACAGGAATGACACCAGGCCTCCGAAGAAGAGGGCTGCTGCCGCGATCTGCACGATCCTGTGGACCTCCATTCGGGCGGTCAGCCCGTATGTGAGGACCAGCGCCGAGGCGACGAGCGGCAGTGCCGCAAGCGTCAGCATCGTGATGCCCAGTCCGACGGACCCGGTTCCGGCGCCGCCGGATTCCTCTACCTGCTGCATGCCGTTGAAGGTGAGCGGGAGCAGGGCGAGGATCCAGGGAACCGCCGCGAGCGTCGTGATCACCAGAGAGGTGAGGACGGGCCTCGCCCGTTCATGAACCTGTACGTTCATCGCTAGATCACCAGATTCCGTAGGCCGACGTGTAGAAGGCGATATTGGAGGCGAACAGCGCGAATCCGGTCCGTGCCGCGATCTTGTTCGCTGTCGAGCAGAGCGTGTTGTTGTCGCATCTGGTTTTGTTGGGGCCCCATGCCTTGACCTTCATGGAGACAACTCCCCAGCTCTTGCTGAAGGTGAACCTCAGCCGCTTGCCGGGGCCTTCGAAGTGCCCCTTCAGGGAGAGGAACTGGAAGTAGGTCGAGGTCAGCTTCTCCACCTTGACGGGACCGAGCACGGGCTTGAGGTTGCATCGCTCGCCCCGGTTGAGGGTGGAACCGCACCCGCTGAGGGGGAACACCCAGAAATGATTGCGGATCCACTTGAACACCGTCTTGGCGGAGCTGAAGTACCCACCAAGGTAGTAGGTGTACGAGTAGGAGTAGGCGCCGCTGAGGTCCGTGCAGGAGACGGGGTTTCCGCGGCAGTACTCGTAGCTGTTGTCGTTTCCTCCGTATACCGGGTCGCTTTGGAGGAAGCGGCCGCTTCCGGCGTCGTAGAGCCGGACGCCCATGAGCGTGATGCCGCTGAGCGTGCCGCTGTCCCGCTGGTAGGAGCCCAGCCACCCGTATGCGGTCGATACCGTTCCATCGAGTGCGTTGCCGTACTCGTCGTACTGCTGGACGGTCGGCGCCACGGAGGTGTCCAGCGGGAGCTGGACCGTGATGTCCCCGTGGGTGTTGGACAGTTGGAGCACGGTGTCGCCCGAGGCCGTGGTGACCGCCGCGAGAGCGCCGGTCAGATCGGCCACGTTGCGGCTGACGGCGCCTGACGAGGACTTGCTCCAGCTGGGGCTGTCACAGTCGCAGCCGTAGTGGTTGGTGATGCTGCCCGTGGTGGTCCAGGATCCATCCGTCGCCTGGGTCTGGTCGGTGGACACGGCCAGTCGCGCGGCAGCGTCCAGGGTCCAGGTGCGGCGGCTGGTGCCGACGGTCTCGCTGTTCACGAGGTCGTTGGCGTAGTAGGTCAGCGTGCTGTTGCCGCTGGTGGTGGTTCGGCCGAACGCGTCGTAGGCCGCGCCGGACGCGATGAGCCTGTCCGCGCTGTCGTAGTCGTACGACGTCGAGGCCGTGGTGGCATCGTCGGTGCTGCTGTCGCAGTCGTCCGTGGTGGTCTTCAGCGCGGTGCGGTTGCTGCTCGCGTCAAGGGTGTAGGCGCGGGTGGTGCAGCCGGTGGCGGTGGTGTCGGTGGCCTCGGTGAGGCGTGCGGCACTGTCGTAGGTGTAGGTGGTGTCCGTGGTGGAGCCGTCGGTCTGGGTGTGTCCGACCCGTTCACCGCGTGCGTTGTGGCGGACGGTGTCCGAGACGATCGCCGTGCCGTTGGCATCGGCGTAGACCCGGCCTGTCTCGGTGCCGGTGGTGTCCGTGCCGATGGTCAGCGTGGTGCCGCCGGGCAGAGACTCGGAGACGAGGGTGCCGTCGGCGTCGTAGGACGCGCTGAAGGTTCCCGCGGCCGAGTCCGTGAGTGACTTGCGGTTGCCGGCCGTGTCGTACGCGTAGGTCACCGTGGACGGAACCGAGTCCGTGACCTTCACGGGCCGGTCGAGGATGTCGTAGGAGGTGGTGGTGACGTTCCCGGCACCGTCGCCGTAGGACGTCGGGCGGCCGAGGGCGTCGTAGGTGTAGGCGATGGTCTGTCCGTTCGCGGTCCGCTGGGACAGCTGGCCGTTGGTCTCGTTGTAGGTGACCGTTGTGGCCGGGACGTCCTTTCCGGTGCCGCCGCTGATGGTCGTCTTGATCGGCCGTCCCGCGTTGTCCTTAGTGATGGTCGTGGTGCGGGTCACGCCATTGGCGGTCTCGGTCTTCGTGGCGAGTTGGAGCCACCGGTCGTAGGTGTAGACGGTGGTGACCGTCTCGTCGGGGTTGGTTCCGCCGTCGGTGATGTCGGCCGCCGGTGAGGTGCGGCAGGCCAGGCCCGCCCACTCCGGTCGGCTCCCGCAGGTACCAGTGCCGTCGGCGGTGTAGTACTCGTACTTGATGGTCGCGGCGTCCGTTCCGCTGGATCCCGCGGTACGAGTGGTGGCCACCTTCCCGGCAGAGTCGTAAGTGGCGGCCGTGCCGGTGGTGTCGTCGCCTCCGCTGGCCGTCGTCTGGCCCGTGGACCAGTCGTAGGCGGTGGTCACGGTGCGGACATCCGCGTCCGTACCGTACCCGTCGACAAGGGCGCCGGTCTTGGTGGTGGTCACCAGGTCCGACAACTCGGCGTTGGAGGGACGGTTCTCATCGTAGGCGTACGAGGTGTGCGGGCGGGCGGGGACAACCGATCCCGCCGCGAGGGTGGACTCGGTGGTGGAACCCGCCAGTTGCGCGGTGAGGGTGACCTCGTGCAGTGGACCGTACTCGTCCAACAGGCGCTCGCCATCGGAGGAGTACTCCGAGACCACGGCCAGCAGCGGGGCGCGGTCCGCGGTGGACAGGTCGGCCAGACCGAGCGCGGCCAGCGTGTCGGCGGCGCCAGTAGCGGTACCCAATGCCAGTTCACGGTTGGCGGCACTCAGTTCGGCAACTGTGTTGCCGAACTCGTCGTACTCGGTCGTGGTGATCGAGCCACCGGGTGTGGCGGTATTGGTTTCCTGACCGTTGGCGTCGATGTAGGTGATGGTGGCGGTGGTGTATGCGTCGGCGGCGAGGGCGCTCCCGGTGTGGGAGGAAGGCAACGAGCCGGGCGGGAAAACCGCCGTGGCGTCGGTCGGTGCCTCGTCCTGGGCCCAGCCGGCGACGGTGTCCTGGTCCAGTTGGTACGGAGCCGTGGAGCCGGACAGCGGGACGTCGTAGACGACGCTGGTCACTGCCGTACCGGAGACGTCACTGTTCGACCCCTGGGCGAGCGCGGAGCGCGAGGCCTTCAGCAGCATGCCCGCACCTGAGGTCAGCGCGGAGCCGGCCGTGCCGTAGCTGAAGGTCCAGGGAAGCTGCCCCGGCTCGGTGAGGGTCGCGAGGAGGCCATCCGAGTCGTAGGTGTAGGTCGTCTTCAGTGCCGGGCTGATCTGCGGATCCCACACACTGCGCAGGTTCCCGGAAGCGTCATAGGCGTAGGACGTGATTGTTTCGGTCGTGGCAGCGGAGGCACCCGGGCTGGTTGCCCACAGCCTCACGGCCTTGACCTGGTTCTTGTAGTCGCCCAGGGCACTGCTCGTGGCGGTGGTGGTGTCGGCGTAGACGAACTCCAGTACCCGGCAGCCCTTCGTCGAGGGGTCCGCCTGGCAGCCGGCCGTGGTGACCGCCGGCGTCGGAGAGATGACGTACTTCGGACGGGCCAGCGTGTCGTCGCCGACCACCACCGACCCCGACGCGATGGTGACGGACGAGTCGCCCACCGCGGAAGCCGTGGACGACAGAGTCCAGGTCGAAACCCCGGGCGAGGCCTGGGCGAACACGGTGCTGTTGGCATCGGTGTCGGTGAGGGTGAACTTCGTCCCCGACAACGTGCCCGTAAGAGTCAGGGACTCATTACCCGTCTGGGCCTTCCAGCCGCCGCCGGTGGTGCTCGTGAACGCGATGGTGCCGCCGTCCGCGCTCAGCACCTCGACCGAGGTGCTGGAGGTAGCACGCACCTGCGTGTAAGCCGCGCCCTGGGAAGCAACGGACGAGACCCACCCCGGGCCGAAGATCTGTGCCTGGCCCTCGTCGTCCGTGTCGTTCGCCCGGGATGAGAAGACTCGGCTCACCGTCGTGTCGAACGCCGAGGCGTCGGTGGCTGCCAGGGTGTAGTCACCGGTCAGCTGGTTCACTGACCCGGGCCCCACGGGGGCGCTCGGCGCGGTGCCGGCGTCCCGGTCGAGGGTGACCTCGACAGTCTGGGAGTGGCCGGTGGTGGTGCCATTGGTGAAGGCGGCACGGAGTTCGATCACACCGTCCTCGGACAAGGTGTTCACCGTGTTCCACACCAGCTTGGTCGCGGTGCCGGAGGTGACCGCGACCGGCCAGGCGGAGACCGCACTGCCGGAAGCGGTAACGTCACCGACCGGCACGGTATGCCAGGAGTCCTCCTCCCCACGGCGGTACTCCCAGGTGACCCCGGTGTAGGAGGTCAGGCCCTTGGCGGACAGGGTGAGGCGGCGGGCAGTGTCGTCGCCATCCTGCGGGGACAGGATCGCCGCGCCGTCCGCGCCGACGCCGAAGCTGTAGGCGGTCGTGGCCGAAGAAAGGTTTCCTCCAGAGTCGACCGTGCGCGCGTACAGCGTGTGCCAGCCATTCGCGGGGTCGATGGAGATGGTGAGCGCGTCACCGCCGTTGCCGTTGGTGGTGTCCAGCTTCTTGTTCGGCAGGCTGCTGTTGTCCAGACCCCAGTGGTAGCCGGCGCCGTCGGAGGACGTGGTGTCCAGGGTGCAGGACACAGCAGCGTCGGCCTTGGCGGTCCAGTCGTTCTGCGTGTAAGTGTCGCAGGTGACGGTCGGGGCAGCGGGCTTGGCGACATTCGGCACAAAGTAGAGGTACGACGACCAGGATCCGTAGTCCGTGCCGTCATAGCCGCGCACCCGCATCCGCAGATGCGCCCCGGCCAGCTGGCTCGCCGACGGGATGGTCAGCTTCGCCGTCCCGCCGGAGACCACCGAGGCCGAAGTGCCGGTGTAGGAGTAGGACGTTTCCCCGGAGTACGCCGGGTCGTTGGTGATCTCGAACTGCGCCTTGACCGACGAACCGTCCACGTCCGTGACCTTCGCCGACACCGTCGGCGTGTACGTCGTCACATACCGCCTGCCGCTGTAGGCGTTGACCTGCGACGGCGAGATGGACGTCGCCGTCGGCACCGACGGGTAGGAGTTGTACGTCACCGTAAGGTGCGGCTCGGTGGAGCCGTCCCCGGAGACGTAGTTCGCCGAGCGGAAACGCCGCCAGGTCAGGCTGTCGGTCTCGCTCGCACCCGCGATGCGCAGGCCATAGTTGGCGGAGCCGTCTGCCCAGGCCTGCACGATGGCGTCGATGTCGAAGTTCATCGTGCCGGCCGGGCAGTCGGTGCTGTTGTAGCCCTTGGCCGCGGTATTGGTCACCGCGCCGGTCGTGCTGGTGGACGGCTGGTCAGCCCAGGTGATGTCGGAGGACGACCACGATCCGGTGATCCGCCGCACCTGCGTCCCCGCACCCGTGGTGGCACAGGTCGAGGAGTAGTACGAGTACAGCGCCAGGTTGGTGTCGGTGATGTGCTTGCCCTTGAACGCCGACACGTCGAACTTCAGATACGACCGGGCCTTCGTCGAACCTGCGTCGTAGGTCCCCGACTTCAGCTCGGTCGAGGAGACCTGCGAGTCGGTGTAGTTCGTCGCCACCCAAGTGTCCGTGGTCACGGCCAGGGTGGAAGTGGGGTCAACGGTGACCGGGTAGGTCAGGTCCTGCGCGAAGTAGTCCGCGTCCGGGGCGAGTACCAAGGTCTGGGAGCCGCTATCCGCAGTCTCGACCTTGGTGGCGACGTGTGCCTGGTGCTTCGACTCGCCGGACGCGTCGTCCTTGGAGGAGTCCCACATCATCGGCGCGGGCGCCTCAGCGACCAGTTTGCCGCCGGAGTCCTTCAGCAGTAGATGACCAGAGTCGGCCACCGACAGCTCAAGTCCCTTGAGATTCACAGGGATCCGGTACTCCGGCGCTTGGTCCGGCGCCTTGTCGAGTACTACGTTCTGGCTGAAGCCCTGGGCGAGCGCGGTGACCGTGAGGGTCTGGCCGTCGCTCAGGGCATAGGAGGCGGTGTCGTCCTTCACCGACGGGGTCGGCAGCTTCGACTCCCAGCCCAGCCCGAAGGACTTGGACCCCTTGTCGACCGAGACCAGCGCGGTGTCACCGCCGTCGGAGACGGCGATGTCGGCCGCCGCCACTGCGGGCTCCAGCGACTCGCCGGTGTCCGACAGATCGGTGTCGATGTCCTGCCACTTGCCGTCCACCTGCTGCCGGATCGGCCCTGCATACGTAGACGTTTGCAACTCCCCCGAGGGCAGGGCGTAGGTCGTCGAGGTCTCCGTCTGCTCGGAGGTCACCTCGATCTTCCGGTCCTGCATCCGGGCCATCAGCAACGCCGCGGCCACCGAATCCGCCGACGAGGCAGCCGACTTCGTCTCCGCGGAAGCCGCGATGGCCTCCGCTCCACCCGAGTCCGCCGCGAACGCCCCACCTGTCACGACGGACACCGTCGCGGCCTGGGTCGCCATGACCGCAGCCACAGCAATGGCTATTCGGCGCAAGGCCGTTGACGGCCTGCGCCGTTGACGGAGCACCCCGTCCCCCGCTCTTCGCTTCATCACTTCTCCCTTGCAGTAACACGCCTAGCCCACCGAACGTTCACATCGTGGGTCAAGTGATCGTAAACGCGGGGGCTGACAGTGAACCGGCACGGCTCAACGCGCAAGGGGGAAGCCACCACAGGACCGTTACCTGCCCGTGCCCATCAACGGCTTGACGTGGTCGCATATGGGTCGGATAAACATCGGATCGATAACAAGGCCACTCCCAGAAGCCACTGGACCACCGAGCGAACATGGGAAATTCGGCCCAAATGCCGAGAGGCTCCACCCTCAAACTTCCTTAGGAAGCTCACAGCAAGCGATATCAATACGTAACCCCACGCGCCACGGGGGGTCTGGCGGAAACTTGAGCATCGGAGTGTGGGCAACGTGATCGCTCCCGCTGGCCTGGTCAGACTCGTCACCCCTGGGCGACATCTTCCCGTCCGCCGGTCTGTCACATGTGCGGGAATTGCCGCTCTTTGACCGCCTAGGTCGGGAAGAGTCTGTAGCGCGAGGCGAGTTGGCCGCTCCGTGCGAGAAGGTCGCAGGTCTTGAGGAGCGGCTAGTGCACCGGACGATCACGCGGGAGACCTTGCTGTCGTTAACGGTTGACGAACGTGGGCGCATCGGCGGCGAGGCGGAAGCCGACTACTCCAGCGCTGCACCCGGTGGCGGGTGCGAGCCCGGTGAGCCGGATGCGCCGCTGGATCTGGAGGTGGCCCGGGAGCGAATTCTGGTCCTGCCGGCCGGGGCGAACCAGGCGTTGAACAACCTGCCCACCGGGCCCCTGCCGGACTGGAACAACCACCCACCCCCATTTTCGTCAGGTTGACAGTAAGGTGGGGAGAGGCCGCCCCGTGCGACCAACGCCCCGTCATGCCGTCGTACCCGGAGGCCCGTTGTGGAACCGCACATCCAGCTCGCGTTCACCATGCGCGACACTCCCCGCGCGTACGCGGTCCTGCTCGGGGCCGGCGCCTCGGAGCACGAGGAATACCAGCAGGGTTGCCATCGCCTCCAACGAAAAGCTTTGCGCGTGCCGTTGTCCGGATGATGGGGTGGCACGGTGACCTACCACGATGAAGGGGCGGCTGTCCGACCGTTGACACTGGCTTGGGTGAGCCGGCATCTGGAGGTCGGCGAACGGATCGTCAGAACCGAGACGCTGCACGGCGGGATCACTGCCGAATTGCGGAAGCTGACCATCGGCAGACGGGACGGAGGCACCCATGACCTGGTGCTGCGGAGCTTCGTCGACCCGGTCTATGTGGGACACGCCGAGGACTGGTTGAACAGGGAGGCCGGCGCCCTGTCCCTGCTCACGGGGACCGGCGTGCCGGCTCCTGGACTGGTCGCGGTTGATCCGACCGCCGCGCATTGCGAGTATCCATCGCTCCTCATGACACATCTGGCAGGCCGGACGGTCCTCGACGATGAGGCATTGGAGACGCGCGTTCCTCTGCTGGCCCGTCAACTCGTGGCAATCCACGCGTTGCGACCCGCCGAGCGGCCCCGGGAGTATGTGGCGTTGACGACCGCCGACACCGTCGTGACTCCGAAGGGCGCCGACGCGGCGGCATGGGCCGCGGCGATCGACGTGATCCGCAGGCCCGCGCCGCCCTATGAAGGGCGATTCCTGCACCGGGACTTCCAACCCGGCAACGTGCTGTTCGACATGCCGCCCCCAAGGTCGGCAGGTGCCCGGATCACCGGCGTCGTTGACTGGGCAGCGACTTCCTGGGGCCCGGCAGACCTCGATGTCGCGCACTGCTCCACCAATCTCGCCCTGCTACACGGCCCGGCATGGGGTCTGCGGTTCGCTGAGGCCTATGAGGAGGCCGGCGGGGTGCTGGCCGCGGCCGCGAACGAGCGGCTGTACTGGCAGGTGCGGGACGCGCTGGCGTCCTCAGAAGAAGTCCAGTCGGTGGCGCAGCCATGGCGGGAGGCAGGGAGAACCAAGCTGACGACGCGAGCCGTGGAGCAGCGGCTGGATGCCTATGTCACCGCCCTGATGGACACGCTGGGCTGAGCCACGGAGGCCCGGGACGCGGCACGGCGGCGCACCGCCATTGCCTGTGCTCTACCTCGATTCGAACAGCAGCACCACCCGCCGTGACCACTCCCCAAGATCTGTGCCAGAGCCCGCTGAACGCCGCCCTAGCCAACGCACTGCATCACCCACTGTTCTTCTTGGCTCAGGAGACAACAGCGACGAATGCCCTCAGAAGGCTTCCGCATACCGGTCGGTGGGCGTGGTCAGTCGAACTGGGTTCTGGATCGGGTGATCGCGGCGGTGTCGGCGCATGAAGACAGGGCCCCCTCGGTAGCTCGGGGTTGCGAAGCCACT